>MDTG01391371.1_pt1 | contig 10713 bp, 9 predicted proteins | sample 811421 | NCBI WGS metagenome assembly MDTG01 (sample SAMN05326645, study PRJNA326480) | marine metagenome | isolation source: seawater | place: Pacific Ocean: South East | collected 2011
GGATGATATCTTACAGGGTGAAAAACCAAAATTAGCGTATAAGATCTTCAAAGATACCTGTAGGATTAATTGGCAAGATGATGTTGATGATGTTTACAATACCATTAGAGGTTTGAGTCCTTATCCTGGGGCTTTTTCAAATTTGATATTTCCTGATGGAAAGGAATTGGGATTAAAACTTTTTAAAGCGGAAAAAAGCGAGCAGAAATTAAGTACGGGTAAAATTAAAACCGACGGTAGAAAGGTATTGTACATTGGTTGCGGAAATGGTTCGATAAAGGTCCTTGAGCTTCAACTTGCCGGTAAAAAGAGAATGCTGGTTCAAAATTTTTTGCGTGGGATTAACCTGAGTAAAGCGGTATTGAAGTAATTGCGACTAAGGATTTTTTTAATTTCTTAGGATGAACTTTCCTTTTTGGATTATTGTAACCTTATCAAGGTTCTCATACTCTAATAAGTAGGTGTAATTACCATCTTTACAAGCTCTTCCTTTTTCATCTTTTCCATCCCATAATGTGTTGTTACAGGCATAAAATACTTGGTTGCCTTTTACATCAAACACAATAAATTCTCTTACAACTAAGTTGTTGTTGTTGATGCCAAAGTTTGAGGTGTAGTTTTTAGTTTTTGGTTGGAAGTAAGCGGGCAGATTTATATGGAAATCTTGTTGTGGAGAAACTACTGCTATTAAACTGTCAGAACACCCCATTTCGTTTTTAACTTTTTGTATAATTACATTGGATTCATAAGGATTGGTGGCGAATAGTGCACTTTTTGTGTATACTGTTTTGTTGTTCATGGAATAGGAAATGCTGTCTTTATAATTGCGGCTATTTATTTTTATGAAGGCTGGGTTTGAGAGGAGTACATTTTTGATGTCGAAGCCTACCTCTGGTTTCGTTTTGATTTTAACTGACTGAGTAATGGAATCAATACATCCATTCTTATCCAATACTTTCAAATGCACATTGGATTTTGTAGTGCGATTAAATTTGTGTTTTGGATTTTTTTCCATGGAATAGTTTCCGTCTCCAAAATCCCACATCCATTGTTTAACTTGTGCAGACTGAGTGAAGGAATTATCGGCAAAACCAACGGTTTGATCGCATTTCGCATGGGGATTAAAAAAGGCAAAAGGTGCGGCGTAGATTTGGACGGTTTTTCTCTGGGAATAGGTTTCTCCTAATTCTGTTTTTATGGTAAGTTGAACATTATAGTTTCCTGATTCCGTATAAACGTGAACTGGAGAGTGGTCGTTTGCAACGCTTCCATCTCCAAATTCCCAAAACCACGCAACAATTTTGTTTTCTGAGTTGGAGAGATCTTCAAAATAGATGATATTGTTAATGCAATGATTTTTGTAATCGAAATCAACATTGCCACCTTTGAGAGGGGCAATGAAAAAGAGAGAAGCAACAAGAAGATTATAAAATTTGTTTTTCATTTGTGTCTATTAATACGCTAATAAGTGTTTAAAAGTTTAGGTGTTTTGAATCGGGTTTAAAAAAAGCAGTCAATGTTAATGAAATTCGTTATTTTGTTCTAAATATTTTGTAATGAAAAAGATCGTTTTTTTTATTGTGTTGTCTGTTTTCCTAGGATGTTCTAAGGTTCCTGTTTCGGGAAGGAAACAGTTGAACTTACTCCCTGAAACTGAGTTGATTCAAATGAGTTCTCAACAATATAGTCAGTTTATTAACCAGTCTATTGTAGTTGAAAACACTCCAGAATCTGATTTGGTTGAGAAGGTAGGAAAAAATATTTCACGTGCTGTTGAAGATTATCTTATACGAAACCGTCATCAAAAACGCTTGAGAGGTTTTGATTGGGAATTCAAGTTGGTAAAGAACAGCCAGGTAAATGCTTGGTGTATGCCAGGTGGGAAAATTTGTTTTTACACTGGTATTTTAGAGTACACTGAGGATGAAAACGGTTTAGCGGTTGTAATGGGTCATGAAATTGCGCATGCAATAGCAAGGCATGGAAACGAAAGAATGAGTAAAGCAATAGCCGCCCAGATGGGAGGTATTGCATTGAGTGTTGCGGTGATGAATAAAGGGGCTGAAACTCAAGAGATTTTTCAAGAAGCTTACGGAATTACTAGTGGTTTAAGTGGTTTGGCTTTTTCAAGACGAAATGAATTGGAGTCCGATAAACTAGGTTTAGTTTTCATGGAGTTAGCGGGTTATGATGCTGCTCATGCCTCTGAATTTTGGAGAAGGATGGCTAAAAATAAAAATCAGATTCCTGAATTTTTCTCTACGCATCCCAGTGACGAAAAGAGAATTGAGAAAATAAATACTTTTTTGAGTTCGGAAGAGTTTCAAAGACACATTCAACAATAGGTGGATTAGATGCAATAAGTTAATTCTTATTGGCTAGAAATTAACAGTGAATTTATTAAAAGTTTCCACCTTATTTATGTGATTAGAGAAATCCTTACCGTAAATTAGGAGAATGTCGCAGCTAACCATTGAGAAGGATATTGAGTTTATCAAAAATCAGGTAAACTATTTGGATACTTTTCAGCAAAGAATTTTTAAAGCTCTTAAGGAGCTAAAAAGTATGAGCTCTTGGAAAGGTTTGCGGGGTGACGAATTGATTTATGCAGATATTGATAGATGGTTGAAAAGTTACTCTACTTTAAAAAATCATCTTTGTCAAAAAGAAGTCATTGATGATGGATTAAAATCAAAATTGAATAGCTTGCCGAAGTTAGATTTTGAAAAACCTTTATCCACAAAAGACTTCCTTAAAAGTAAAGGTGGCTTTACTCGTTTTATGTATGTTGTAATTCCATTCGTTAGAAGGAGTATTAATAAAAAACGAGTTAAAGAGGTAGAGAGTCAGCTTCTGCACTATAAGAATTGGGGAGAAAAGTTGCGTAAATTATCTTTTCAAATAGAGCGCGTATATACCGACGGAATTTAATTGGACGATCGTAAAATTAAAATAGCTTTCTTATCCGTTTTTCACCCCTTTAGGGGGGGTATTGCTCAATTTAATACAGAGTTGTTTAAAACTCTAGAAAGTAAAACAAAAATACAGGCGTTTAATTTTACCACTCAATATCCTGCTTTGTTTTTCCCAGGAAAAACACAATATGTTGACGAAAAAGATTTTCCTCCGGATTTTGAAACTCCTCGGCTATTAAGCTCTGTAAATCCTTTAAGTTTCATTAAAACCATAAAAGCGATAAGAAATTTTAACCCTGATGTTTTAATCTCTGCTTTTTGGATGCCTTTTTTCGGTCCTTCGCTTGGTTTTGTTTGCAATAGAGTTAAGAAAAGTGCATTAAACATTTCAATTGTGCATAATGCAATACCTCATGAAAAAAGATTTGGAGACAAACAGCTATCAACCTATTATTTTAAGCAGCAACATGGTTTTGTAACCATGAGTGAAACCGTGAAAAATGATTTGAAATTATTGGTGCCTAATTCTATAACCATGTTGAGGTCTCATCCTTTATATGCCCAGTTTGGAGAGCCTAAAGAGAAAGAAACGGTTCGTTCTAAGTTTGGAATTAAGGAGGGACAGAAAGTGCTTTTGTTTTTTGGATTTATTCGAAAATATAAAGGCTTAGATTTACTTTTAAAAGCCTTAAAAGAGACTCATGACAATACGGCTGTGTTAATTGCGGGTGAGTGTTATGGTGAGTTTTCTGAATACCAAAAGATTATAGATGATAATGGACTAAGTTCTCGAGTAATTAGCCATATTCGATATATTCCTGATTCAGAGGTTTCAGAATTTTTTTCGGCATCGGATATTTGTGTGTTGCCTTATCGAACAGCTACCCAAAGTGGTATTGCGTCTATCGCTAGGTTTTATCAAGTGCCTATGGTGGTTACTCCTGTAGGGGAGTTACCAAACGAGGTTGTGCCTAGTGAAACGGGTGTTGTTTGTACTTCATCAGATCCTGCTGATATTGCAAAGGGTATTAATGAATGTTTGGCATCCATAAATGTTTTCTCCAGCAAATTAAAAGCTGAAAAGGAAATACACAGTTGGGATAATTTTGGAGATGAACTCTTAAGTTTTGTGAAAAAGCTACAGGGTTAAACCTTTTGTTAGCCGATATTTTTTGTGCTGCTCCACGGTATTTTAATATGACTTTATTTTTAAATGAAAATAAGCTACTTTTTAAAAATTTATATTTGCTCATATGCTTTTTGGAGTATTTTTTAAAAAATTCATAAAACAGTTTCATTTCAAGTTTTTAATTAGATGGAGTGTGGTTGCTGTTGTTGTTGGTAGTTTGTCAGGAAGCGCTTCTGCAATTTTTCTTTTGTTGTTGGAATGGGCAGAAAATATGCGTGAATCAAACCGTTGGCTTTTGTTCTTGTTACCTTTAGGGGGCTTTTGTGTTGCTCTTGGCTATACTTATTGGGGTAAGTCGGTGGATAGGGGAAATAACTTAATTGTAGAGGAGGTCCAAAAACCATCTAAAGTTATCTCTTTTTTGATGGCACCATTGGTTTTAATAGGTACAATTATCACCCATGTTTTTGGGGGGTCAGCAGGTAGAGAGGGCACAGCAATTCAGATGGGCGCCTCAATTGCCGATCAATTAAATTTTGTCACAAAGTTTTCCGACGAGGATAGAAAAATATTATTAATGTGCGGGATGGCGGCTGGATTCTCTTCCTTATTTGGTACTCCATTGGCCGGAACACTATTTGCTTTAGAAATTATTTTTATCGGTAAGTTGTTGTATGAAGGGGTAATCGCTGTAATTCTTTCTGCGTATGTAGCGTATTATGTTTGTGGTTTTTGGCCAGTTGAGCATACTCACTACACCATAGGGGAAATACCTGAAGTAAGTCTAATTAATGTTGGTTGGTTGTTATTGGCAAGTATTGCTTTCGGTGCTGCTTCTAGAGCATTCAGTTTAGCCATGTTTTGGTGTACAAAGCAATTTAAAAAATACGTTTCCTCGGCTTTGTTTCGTCCTGCTTTTGGAGGAGTTTTAGTGGCTGGGCTAATTTATTTAATAGGGTTTAAATACGCGGGACTTGGGTTGAATACAATCGTAGATTCTTTTTCTGTTCAGCAAGGAGCTGAAGTTTTTGCTTTAAAGTTGGTTTTAACTGTTTTAACGCTAAGTGCTGGTTTTAGAGGTGGAGAAGTAACGCCCTTGTTCTTTATTGGTGCTGCATTAGGCAGTGCATTAAGTTTGTTTATACCTTTACCAGTTGGGCTTTTGGCCGGTGTTGGGTTTGTTGCTGTATTTTCGGGGGCTACCAATTCTCCAATTGCCTGCACTTTGATGGGGTTAGAATTGTTTGCAACCGGTGGTATAAATTTTTCATTGATTATTTTCCTTGCAATAGGTTGTTTTGTAGCCTATTATGTGAGCGGACATACAGGGATTTATACCTCACAAGTTATAGGGCGTGTTAAATATGGGTTTTCACCAAAATTGAAGGGTAAAAGGCTTTTGGATGTAATGAAGTAGCGTTTAATTGTAAAAAAAACATTTGTAAACCTGTTCATTGCCAACGGCATCTGAAACAATCAGTTTTAATTCGTGTTTTCCTTTTGAAATTACATTGTGCTTATAATGTGTTAAACGAGCTTTTTTAAAATCGTATTCCATTAGAACCCATTTCCCATCAATATAGCATTTATAGGACTCTATACCGGATAAATTATCGGATATTTTGAAATCAAACTTATTTTGAAGTCCTATATTTTTTCCACTGTAAATGTTTAGAGGTTTTATCAATGGCGGAATGGTATCATGAAATATATAAAAATCGCCAAAATATTTTGTTGTGAATGAATAGTATCCAACGGAGTATTCTCCAACATGCACTTTTACTTTTCCTTTGGATGTTTTTCGAATCGCAATTAGTTTATTTTCTGGTATTGATGAGGGGAACTCGCATTTGATATAAATCTCGGCTGGTTTGTGAAGGGGAGTTAGATCTGAGTGCACATAATGTATATCACTCCATCTTGATTTTGGATGAGGTTTGTTGTAGTATTTGAAATCAATATCATCATATAATGCACTATCGGGAATTTGTATTAAAAAGCCTTTAGAGCTAAACTCATTTTCATGGTGGTAAAGCATTTTTTTTGCAAAGTCTTTGTGAAGAGGTTGTTTTGCGAAGTTTAGTAAAGGGTTCGCATTTACTTGAAACTCTAGTTTAGAGAAGTTCCCCGCAACATCTGTTACTGTATATTCAAGGTTGTGTAAGCCTGGTTTATTGAAGTTAATTATTCCGTTTTGCTCCGAAGATTCATAAATGCTTAGGTGGTTGTTGGGTTCGATGTACGATTTGTGAATCCACTTGTGCTTTGTTTTCTTGTAGTGATAATCTGTGTGCGCATTTAAATATCTAGATTCATTAAATGGCACTTTATCCATTTTTTGTTCGAAAACAATTTTCCCATCAATTTTCAATTGTATTCTGTATATACCGCATCGATTTCCTGATCCATTTATTTTATCAAGTGTTTCAATTCCAAACCCTATTTTCTTGGAAACTACTGGAACGACGTTTAATGTATTTCCGCTTGAGGTGTTTGTTGTTTTAAAATAAAGTGCTTTTGGTTGCCCGTTAACGGTTGATTGATTATCCAGAGGATATATTCGAATTCCACGAATTATGGGTTTTATGTTGTCTTTGATTTGCATTCCAAATAAAAGCACGTTCAGTGGGTGTTCTGATTTGGTTTCTCTTATTTCATAGTGTAAATGAGGCCCTCCGGATCTACCCGTGTTTCCAGAGAGAGCAATTACTTCACCCTTTTTTACGGGTATTTGGTTTGGTTCAGGATACCAATTGAAAGTGAAAGACTGGTTTTTATACTGCTCTTTTTTGGCGAAAGAGTCAATTTTTGTTGAAAATTCTTTAAGATGGGCATAAGCTGTTGTGTAGCCATTGGGATGGTCGATATACACTACCTTACCGTAACCACCATGTTGAACTTTTATCCTGGATACATAACCGTCAGCCGTTGCATATATTTTTTTACCCTCGACACCTTGTGTTTTTATGTCGATTCCTGCATGAAAATGATTGGTTCTTAATTCACCAAAGTTACCAGCTAAGTATATTGGTATATCCATTGGCGATCTAAAATAATTTTGAGGGTAATGGTTGTCTTGTGCAGTAAGCAAACAAGAAAAAATAGAAAGTATGAACAAAAAAGGTAGTTTCATTACGTAAGTATTGCAAAAATCGGACAAAAGTCATTTATTTAATCGAACCAATAGTTAAAAGTTAGTAACAGAATTTTTTTAATTTGTTAAACTGCCGATGGAAAGTTACCTTTGTGAAGGTTACAATTTTCTATGGGCAATAAAGATACTTCATTAATTGTTGAAAGTTTGCAGTATAAAGTGGAAAAGCTTATTATCCAGCATAATAAAGCCAAGGAAGATATAAAGCAATTGAAGGAAGAAAATACGTCTTTAAAAGGGAAATTAACCGTTGCAAAAGTCCAGGCAAAGGAATTGAGTGAAAAAAACAAGGTGTTAAAACTTGCAAAGTCACTATCTGGCAAACAAGGAAAATCAACCGATATAAAACTGAAAATTAATGAGTTAATTCGGGAAATTGACAAATGCATAGCACAAGTAAATAGTTAGGATGTCGGACAGCGTTTCAATAAAGGTAAATATTGCTGGAAAGGAATACCCTCTTAAAATAGCTTCTTCAGAACGAGAAGAGGTGTTGGCTGTTGAATCAGAGATTAATGAGAATTTGAAGACACTCAAAACTAACTATGGTGTAAAAGATAAACAAGATTTATTGGCCATGTTTTTATTGCAGCATATGATGGCTAACAAAAAGATGAATACTGATTCTGAGTCGATAAACGATGGTTTGAGTGCCAAACTAAAAGACCTTGATGAGTACCTTTCTGATTATCTAAAAGGCTAGTTTTAAATTTCCTTAACTCATTGTATTTCATTTTTTTAGGTTGTTTAATGTAAACTATTTAAACAATATTATCATGAATGAAGTAACCTATGGGGTTGTGGGAGTTGTCCTCGGTTTATTAGGAGGTTTTTTTATTTTAAAAGTTTTGACTGGAAAGCAAACTAAAGGAATTCTAGAAGCAGCAGAAAAAGATGGGGAACAAATCAAAACGGATAAAATTCTCCAGGCAAAAGAAAAGTTTTTCCAACTAAAATCTGAACATGAAAAAACAGTAAACAAAAAAAATCAACAAATTTCTCAAACTGAAAATAGACTAAAGCAAAAAGAAAACAGTCTGAATCAGAAAATGAACGACTACAATAAAAAGGATAAGGAAATAAAACGTTTGCAGTCCAAATTAGAAGATAAAATCAGTCGTAATGAAAAGAGGGAGCAAGATCTGGAAAGTCAACTTAAACGTCAGGTTGAGCAACTGGAAGCTGTCGCGGGAATAAGTGGTGAAGAGGCTAAGAAAGAATTGGTAGAAACTTTAAAAGCTGAAGCAAAGACGGAAGCGATGTCACATATTCAAGATACTATCGAAGAGGCAAAGATGAGTGCAAATATGGAGGCGAAAAAAATTGTCATCAAAAGTATTCAAAGGTGTGCAGCTGAAACAGCTATAGAAAATGCAGTGTCTGTTTTTCATATTGAATCGGATGAAATTAAAGGTAGAATCATCGGTAGGGAAGGCCGTAATATCCGTGCTATTGAGGCGGCAACAGGTGTAGAGGTTATTGTAGATGATACACCAGAAGCAATTATTTTATCTTGTTTTGATCCAATAAGAAGAGAAATTGCAAGGCTATCGATGCATCAGCTGGTGAGTGATGGAAGAATTCATCCAGCCAGAATTGAAGAGGTGGTAGCTAAAACAAAAAAAAATTTAAACGAAGAGATTGCAGATGTAGGTAAACGCACAGCGATTGATTTAGGTATCCACGGTTTGCATCCCGAGTTAATCAGAATGGTTGGACGAATGAAATTTAGATCTTCATACGGCCAGAATTTGTTGCAGCATTCCAGAGAGGTTGCTAATCTTTGTGCTATTATGGCTGCTGAGCTGGGCTTAGATGTTAAAGCAGCTAAAAGAGCTGGTTTATTGCATGATATTGGTAAAGTTCCAGATGATGAGCCAGAGTTGCCACACGCTATATTGGGTATGAATCTCGCTAAAAAATTGAAAGAGAAGCCGGATGTTTGTAATGCAATAGGTGCTCACCATGACGAAATTGAAATGACCTCATTAATTGCACCAATCGTTCAGGTATGTGATGCGATATCGGGTGCAAGACCTGGTGCAAGACGAGAAATTTTAGAGTCGTATATCAAGAGAATTAAAGAACTGGAAGAGTTGGCTTTGAGTTATCCAGGTGTTCTTAAGACATACGCTATTCAAGCAGGGAGAGAGTTGAGGGTAGTTGTTGAAAGTGAAAAGGTTGGGGATAAGGCAGCTGAACAATTGGCTTTTGATATTTCTCAAAAAATTCAAACCGATATGACTTATCCTGGGCAAGTAAAAGTGACGGTAATTCGAGAGGTTAGGGCTGTAGGGATAGCAAAATAATAGATGTTGAAATATCATATAAATTAAAAACCACCATTTAGGTGGTTTTTTTGTGAAATTATATTTTATGAAAAGCAACCATTGTGAAAAAGTACGTCGTTTAAATGTGTTGGTGTTAAAAGCCAATAATTGTTCTTGCTAGTTATGATTACCCTTACGTTCCTCCCCAGTTTCGTAAGGGTTTTCTGTTTTTAGTAGGCGTAATAAGTTTAGAGTGTTACTATTGTCTTACCAAGGCAGATTGCTCTTCGATAGCCTCTAAAATTTTCGAACAACATTCAATAGCTGTTTTTTCATCCAGGTTTAAAGGTGGAGAGATTCTAAGACATTTGTCATTAAAAAGAAACCAGTCGGTAATTACTCCCTTTTGAACACATTTTTTAATAACTCCGAAATTAAATGCTTGGTTTTTAAATTCAATGCAGAGAAAGAAACCAATCCCTCTTGTTTCAACTATTTCAGGATGTTTAAGGTGTTTTAAGAAAATTGGAGAAAGATTTTTTACGTTTTCAATTAATTTATTTTCCTTGATTTCTCGTATACAAGCTAGGCTGGCAGCACAGGAGACCGCATTACCTCCAAAGGTAGTAATATGACCTAGAATAGGGTTATGTGTTAGCTTTTGCATGATTTCTTTTTTGGAAATAAATGCACCTATTGGCATTCCTCCGCCCATACCTTTTGCAAGGGTGATAATGTCCGGTGTGATTTCGTGTTGTTCAAAGCCAAAAAAGGACCCAGTTCGTCCAAATCCAGTTTGAATTTCATCAACTATCATTAAGGCGCCAACTTCATTGCATTTCACTCTTACAGCTTGTATGTAGCCTTTTTCTGGAAGTATTATTCCTGCCTCTGCTTGAAAGGCTTCAATAACTATTGCGGCGGTATCCGTAGTTATGTATTGAAGATCTTCGAAATTGTTGTATTGAATTAATCTAGTTTGGGGCAAAAGTGGACGAAAATTGTTTTTAAAATCCTCGTTTCCCATAATGCTTAATGCTCCATGTGAACTTCCGTGATATGCATTTTTACAAGAAATTATTTCCGTTCTTCCCGTATATCTTTTGGCTAATTTTAAAGCGCCTTCAATTGCTTCGCTGCCTGAATTAACAAAGTAAATATTGTTTAATGGTTCGGGCAAAAGTTTGCAAATAGATTCAGCCAATTGGTTCTGAGGTGCTTGAATATATTCTCCATAAACCATTA
>MDTG01423268.1_pt1 | contig 10713 bp, 8 predicted proteins | sample 811421 | NCBI WGS metagenome assembly MDTG01 (sample SAMN05326645, study PRJNA326480) | marine metagenome | isolation source: seawater | place: Pacific Ocean: South East | collected 2011
TAGCGGCATAATGCAAGGCATTTAGAAATTCAGGGCTATTGTCCATTACAACAAGAAATTTTCTCAAATTAAGCTCCTATAAGAATATTTTACATTAATTAAATGAATTTAAACAGGTAATATTAATAAATATTTTATTTTACCATGCCCATGATCTTGAAAGTTTCTTCAAGTATAGGATCTGCAATAACTCGAGCTTTTTCTGATCCCTCCTTCAAAACCTTTCTAAGATAAGTTTCGTCTTTCAAAAGTTTTTTTATTTCCTGACTTATCGGTTTCAACTCATCGATGAGAAGATCTGCCAAAACAGTTTTTAATTTTTTAAAATCAGATCCACAAAATATTTCGAGTGTTTCTTGTAAACTCTTATTTGAAAGACTAGCATAAATAGTCAATAGGTTTTCAGCTTCTGGTCTATTCACGAGGTCTTCTTTTTTTTCAGGTATCTCAAAGGCGTCTGTTTTAGCTTTTTGTATTTTTTTTAAGATTAAATCTATATCATCAGTAAGGTTTATTCTCGACATATCTGAGGCTTCAGATTTAGACATTTTTTTTGTTCCGTCTCTTAGAGACATAACCCTTGTTGCTGTTCCCTCAATAATAGGTTCCGGTATTGGAAAAAAGTCAGGAACTTTGAAATCATTATTGAATTTTATTGCGATATCTCTGGTTAATTCAAGATGCTGTTTTTGGTCTTCGCCTACTGGCACATGGGTTGCGCGATAAGCCAGAATATCAGCTGCCATCAAAGCGGGATAACAATATAAACCAAGAGAGGCTGCCTCTTTATTTTTCCCTGCCTTTTCCTTAAACTGTGTCATCCTATTCATCCACCCTATTCTTGCTACACAATTAAAAATCCATGCAAGCTCTGAATGAGCCCTAACCTGACTTTGATTAAAAATAATAGAAGTTTTTTCCCTTAGCCCGCATGCCAGAAAGGTTGCGGTTACTTCAAGAGTATTCATTCTTAATTCTTTCGGTTCTTGCCAATTGGTAATAGCATGTAGGTCTACCAGACAATAAATACATTCAGCATTTTGTCCTTGAAGCTCAACGAAACGTTTTACTGCTCCTAAATAGTTACCTAAATGTAGGTTTCCAGTAGGTTGAACGCCAGAAAAAATTCTATTTTTAGTCATGATTTAATATTATCCAATCACTAAGGTTTCTTTTAATAAAATTTCCAATTTTCCCTTTTCTGGAGACTCATGCAATAAATGCAAATAAAGTAAGATGAGCTTCCAAGAGTAATTAAAATTATCAGTTTAACAATGTTTAAGTCAGGAAAGGCTATGATATCGAGAATAAGATATTTTGTCACCAGTAATATCAATAGCATTAAAATTGAACTGAAAATGATAGAGATAGAATTTTTTTTGAATATTTTATCAAAGGAAAACCCCCTTTTTATTGTCTGAATAACTAAAAAGAGTGTAACTAGGCAGTTGGTAGCTGAATAAGCTATAACGGGAGATAAGTATTCAAAGTAATTTAAGAAAGAGTACGCTAAAATGATATTCAAAATGACTGATATAATAGAATAAAAAAAAGGAATTCTTACTTCTTTTTCTGCAAAGTAATAATTTAAGAAAAGCATTTGAAAGCTTATGGGAATTATACTTAAGCTGTAGATAGAGAGAGCTAAACTAGTTTTTTTGGTATCATTTGCATTGAAATTACCTCTTTCAAAAATTGCAGATATAATTTCAGTGTTTAAAAGAACTAGTCCCACACATGCTGGAAAAGAAAACAGAAGTGATAATTGTAGTGAGCGGTTCAAATAAAAATTAATTTTATCTACCTCTTTTTTGTTTCTAAACTCTGTTAGCTTTGGCAGGGTAATGATATTCAATGCAATTGCAATTATTGCAACTGGTAATTGAGCTAATCGATCAGCGTATATCAACCAAACTACTGCCCCATCGAAAAGTGATGATATTTGACGACCTACCACAAGGTTAATCTGTGTTACACCGCTAGCAAATCCTATGGGAATGAATCTTTTCAGAAATTTCTTTGGTCTTTCCAAACTTTCTTTTGTGAAGTCTAGTTGAAAAATATTTACGACTATCCCATTAATTTGGCAAGAGCGAAACACAAGGAAAACGTTTAGTAGCCCTGCTAGTATAACCGAAATACAAAGGTTGATACCGAAGTCACCGTCAATAACGTAAGAGAAAATTAAGGATCCTATTAGCGCGAGATTTAATATGCATTGTGTGGCAGTGCTCATATGATAAAGATTCAATGAATTCAGAATTGAGTTAAATAATTGGGTTAAAGAAATAAGTAAAATATAAGGGAATAAGATACGTCCATATAAAATGGCCAAATCAAAACGATTATCATTCAAAAATCCAAATGCTAAAAATTTTATCAAATAAGGCATAAAAAATATCCCTAAAATAGAAATGATGCTTAATAAAAAAAACAAAATAATAAAAATGATTGACGCAAAGTTACAGGCTTTCCTTTTATCATTTTTCACATCTACAAACATTGGTATAAAAACTTTGTTAAAGGACCCTTCAGCAAAAATTTTCCTGAGCATATTTGGTAATGTAAACGCCACTAAAAATGCTTGAGCTATGGGTCCTGACCCTAAGAAAAAAGCTAGAAATATATCTCTTAAAAAACCTAAAACTCTGCTAAGAAAAGTCCAAGCGCTAACAATTGAGAAATTTTTTATTAATGTTCTTTCAGACATTTAATTATCAGTTTTTGATTGCTTTTTCATAGTTTTTTTCTACTGACAATAACAATTCTTTTTCTAATTTTTCAAGCTTACTATTGGATAAGATTTTATCGCCAAAAAGGTCATTAACATAGAATGTATCCACAGCCTGTTCTCCATAGGTAGCTATTACAGCTGATCTGATGGTCACTTGATTCCGAAATAATGTGTTTGTTAAGTCGAATAAAAGACCAACCCTGTCTCTCGTATCAACCTCAATAATAGTTTGATATTGTGATCCGTCATTATCGAACAAAACGTTTGTTGGAACTTTGAATTCTCTCTCTCTCTCTGTTATCTTGTCGCGCTTCTCTAAAATTGATTTTGTTACGAATTTCCCTGTCAGTGAACTTTTTACAGTTTCAAGTAATTTTTTCATTTTAGACTTATCATAAGTATCTCCATAGGCATCTTTTATCCAGAAAACAAAGATTGCTATTCCATCTCTAGAGGTAAATGTTTTTGCGTCAACTACTGAAGATGAAGAAATCGCTAAAGACCCTGCTAATCTCGAAAAAATACCCGGATGGTCTTCCATTACGAAAATAATCTTCGTTAATTTTCTTTTTTCATCATTAGTAAGTTCAATCTGAAGATGCTCTTTCCCAAGCTTTCGAATCATTTTTGCAACTATTAGATGAGTTTCTTGGTCAAGTACCAGCCAATACGCTTCGAAATGTCTTGATAACTCTTGTTTTATTGTGTGTTCTCTGAGGCCTTTTAATTCGGTTCTTAAGGAGACTTGAGCTTTGCTAATTTTTTGCTTCTTAGTTTCAATATTTTTTTCTTGGTGAACTATTTCAAGTGTTTGAAAGTAAAGGCTTTCTAACAGAGAGCTTTTCCAGCTATTCCATGCTTCCGGGGAGACACCTCGAATATCACAAATAGTTAAAATATACAAAAGGTCTAAATGTTCTTTGTCCATTACTTTTTTTGAAAAATCTTTAATCGTTTTACTATCTGAAAGATCTCTTTTTTGTGCGTAATCAGACATTACAAGGTGATTTCTTACCAACCAGGCAATTTTCTTCTTTTCCTTAATTGAAAGAGAGAAACGTTGGTTTAAGTCAGTAACTATTTTTTCTCCTTCAATAGAGTGGTCATTTTCAAGACCTTTTCCTATGTCATGAAATAAAAGGGCAAGGTAGATTATTTTCCTATTTATTTTAGTATTTTGGAAAATTCGTGATGAAACCGTACCAAATTCTTGAGCATTTTTCTCTAAGTTTGAAAGTATACTTATGCATTGAATAGTATGCTCATCAACCGTGAAAGAATGATACATATTGAATTGCATTAGTCCTACTATTCTTCCAAACTGTGGTATGAAAGTGCCAAGAAAACCAACTTCATTCATTCGCCTAAGAACCCGTTCAGGGTTTCCAAAACTTATAAGTAGGTTCAAAAAAATATCGTTTGCATCAACGTTATTTCGAAAATTTTCATCTATTAAATTCAAATTCAGAGCCACAGCTCTTAATGCGTCTGGGTGAATAAGTCTTTGTGAACTTAATGCATTGACGAATAAATTAAGTATATTTAGAGGATTCTCTTTAAACAAATCCTTGTCCCTAATATTTAGTCTACCATTCTCAACAATGAAACCCTTTCCAAATGGTTTTTTTGAGGAACCTATACCTAGTAGCTTGCCAATCTTTAATTTGTATTTGGGTTTCGTCTTTAAAAGATTTTCTTCCATGGCTGTAAGAAAAATTCTGGTCAAATCGCCAACATTTTTTGCATGAATAAAATATTTTTGCATAAAAATTTCAACACCTTTTCTGGATTTATAGTCCTCAATTTTAAGGTTTTTTGCCAATTCAACCTGAATATTAAAATGCAATTTCTCATTAGCGTACCCAGACAACTGGTGCATCTTACATCTTACGAACCAAATAAAATTTTCAGCATCCGTAAAAATTTGTATCTCCTTTCTGGTAAAGATATTTTTTTTAATTAAGTTGGATATTTTGTCTGTTTGGTAAATATATTTCGCTATCCAATAAAGTGTTTGCAAGTCTCTCAAGCCACCCTTACTTTCTTTTATATTTGGCTCTAATAGATAACGAGAATTTGCATGCTTAATATGTCTTTCGTCTCTTTCCTTAAGCTTACCTTCTAAAAAACCAGTTGCGGTTTTCCTAAATAGTTTATTCCAAAGCAAAGAGTCTAGCTCATCATAGATAATTTTATTTCCGCATAAAAATCTTTTCTCCAACAAGGAGGTTCTGATTGTTAAATCAATCAAACCTAATTGAAGACAATCATTAATAGTTCTAGAAGAATGCCCTACTTTAAATTTTAAATCCCACAAAATATACAAAATTGACTCTGTAACGTTTTCTGTCCAGCTAGTTTGTTGGAAAGGGCTTATAAATAGTAAGTCAATGTCTGAATATGGAGCCATTTCTCCTCTACCATACCCTCCAAGCGCAAGAAGAGCCAAATTCTCTCCTCTTGTGGGACTAGCTAGGGGATAAAATTTTTCAGTGACTGTTGAAAATATCTCTTTAATTAAAATGTCAGTCTTAATACTAAATAATTTTTTTGCTTCGTTGCCATTATAGGGAAAATCTTCCAAAAATTTATATGCAAGATCTGTCATTTTGTTTTTTGCCTCTCTCAGAGGTTCAATTAATTTAGATCTTGTTTTAGTATCTGGGTTAGGATTTATGTTTAAGGTCTGAATATTATCCGTTAGCTCTAAACCTATGAGCTCCATTTTTTGTGAAATTGCTTTTAAAGGATTCATTCTCTTATTAAAGTTAAATTATAAATAGACGAAGATTTTGTAATAATACATGAAATTTCTTGATTTTCATCAAAACTGGAGACTTAATACTCAAAAACCTCCTATTAGTGTTTTCGGAGTCATTGATGCTTAATTTAACATACCCAAACCTTGAACCCGGTCTTTATGTTATTTCTTTACCTATCGGTTGTTTGAGCGACCTAACGTTTAGAGCATTAAATGTTTTGAAAATTACAAAAAATATTTTAGCAGAGGATACAAGAAATGCGAGGACACTATTACTGGCACTGGAAATAGATATCTCTCAAAAAAAAATAAGTTCATATCATGAACATAGCTCAAAGTCGGTAAGAGAAAAGGTTTTACACCTAATCAAAACTGGAGAAAGTGTTTCCTTAATTTGTGATGCTGGCACGCCATTAATCTCTGATCCCGGATATAAGTTAGTAAGAGAAATAATAGACTCAGGGTTTAAAGTCTTAAGCGTTCCAGGAGTATCTTCACCAATAGCTGCTTTGAGTGTTTCAGGTTTGCCTACTGATACATTTTCTTTTGTTGGCTTCTTACCTGTTTCAAAAACTAAAAAATTAGAAATATTGGAGAAATATAAAGAATTGAAATCTTCTTTAATTATTTTTGAGAGTGGGAAACGTATTGCCAAGACGCTCAAAATAATCAGTGAAGTTTATCAGCCTCTTACCGAAATTTGTATCTGTAGGGAATTAACAAAAAAATACGAAGAGTTTGTAAGGTTTAAGGTTCAAGATTTCGAATTTGCAATGGAGGCTTTTTCTTCACTTAAAGGAGAGTTTGTTTTAATAATTGGAAAAAATATAAACCAAGATATAGATTGGGAAAAACTAGACAAAAAGATAAGGCAATATAAGAAAAAAAATACACTTAAATCTACAGTGGTCTTATTAGCAACCGAAATTAAAATTTCAAAGAATTTGATATACAAAAGAGCGTTAAAAATTTTTGAAGAATAAGATTAATTTTATATTCTGAACAAGGGTTATACTCATGAAATTAAAAGTAGCATTCCAGATGGATCCAATAACAAATGTTGATTTTGCAGCTGATTCAACTTTTAGACTGGCAGAAGAAGCTCAGAAACGAGGTCACAAAATATTTTATTATAATCCCGAGAATTTAATTTATAATAATGGAAGTGTTATTGCTAGGGGAAACGAGATAAAGATCAATAGAAAAGTTGAGCCAATTGTAAAACTTGGGTCAGATATAATTTTCGACCTTGAAAAAGATATTGATGTGGTTTGGTTAAGGCAGGATCCACCATTCGATATGTTGTATATAACTACTACTTTTCTTCTAGATAGGGTCAGAGACAGAACTCTGGTTATTAACGATCCCTATTGGGTCAGGAACTCACCTGAAAAGCTTATGATTCTCGATTTTAAAGAATTAATGCCACCGACAATAATAACAAGAAATCTTAAGGCAATAATTGAATTTCGAAGTGAACATAAAGATATTATTTTAAAACCCCTTTATGGAAATGGAGGAAGTGGGGTTTTTAGGCTTACGCCAGGAGACAAAAACTTAAATGTTTTTTTTGAAACCTTTACTCAAAATTCTAGAGAGCCAATCATTGCCCAAAAGTTTCTCCCAGATGTAACTCAAGGAGACAAGAGAATAATTTTAATAGACGGAGAACCAGTAGGGGCAATAAATAGAATACCGCCACAAGATGACATAAGATCCAATATGCATGTCGGGGGAAAACCAACCAAAACAATTTTGACAAAAAGAGATATTGAAATATGTCAACAACTAACAAGCGTACTTAAAGACAAAAACTTGTTCTTCGTTGGAATAGATGTAATTGGAGATTACTTGACCGAAATAAATGTTACTTCCCCAACAGGAATTCAGGAGCTTGAAAGATTTAACCAGCAGAACTTTACAGCAATGGTGTGGGTCAAGCTTGAAGAGAAATGGAAAAATCATGAAATATGAAAAGGTGACAGTGCTAGGTATTATTGCTATGGCAGTGGTAGTTGTTAGTTCAAATGTGTTGGTTCAATTTTATTTTGGATCATTCTTAACATTTGGAGCCTTTACGTATCCATTAGCCTTTTTAGTAAACGATCTGATAAATAAATTCAGAGGACCCAGCGCCGCTCGAAGGGTGATTTTTTGGGGTTTTGTAGTAGGCGTATTTTGCTCTTTTGTAGGTTCACAAATTCAAGGAGAGTTTGGACCTCTTGTCACTTTGAGAGTTGCAGTAGGTTCGGGTATTGCATTTCTTCTAGCTCATCTTACCGACATTAAAATCTTTCATTATTTTAGAGACAGGGTTTGGTGGTTTCCTCCATTATTATCTTCTTTTTTGGGTTCGGTGCTTGATACCTTTGTATTCTTTTATATCGCATTTTCAGGTTCACTAGAATTTATAGAACCAAAAAATGATGTTTCTTGGGCCAATGAAACAATTCCATTATTAAATACCTTCGGATTTGATGCACCCTTTTGGATAAGTATGGCTTTTGCTGACCTTTTGGTAAAGTTTTCTCTAGCCTTAATTTTTTTAATTCCTTTTAGAAAAATAATCCTTACATATTATCGAGAAGAGGCGCTATGAGATTATCCATTTTTCAAAAGGCGTGCTTTTTCTCTATTCCAATCTCTTTTCTTTTCCGTTTCCCTTTTATCAACAATTTTCTTACCTTTAGCTATCCCAACTAAGACTTTTACTTTTCCTTTTTCATTAAAATATAATTTGAGAGGAACTAGGGTCATTCGTTCTCTTCCAATATTAATGGCAATCTTATTAAATTCTTTCTTGCTTACAAGTAGCTTCCGTCTACGTCTCTCTTCATGACCAAAATTTTTTGCTTGGGTGTATAGAGGTATATAGCTATTTATTAGCCAAAGTTCTTCTTCTTCAATATTTCCATAACTTTCAACAATATTACCACCGTTTAATCTTAATGATTTTACTTCAGAGCCAAAAAGAATTATGCCACACTCAATGTTACTATCAATTTGGTAATTAAAGCGAGCCTTTCTGTTTTCTGCTAGTGAAGTTTTTGAAAGGGTTTTCTTACTATTCATTTCATTTAGGAAATTAATCCTGCGTGGACTAATGCTAAACGTATTTTTTCCTCAGTTTCAGATGATATTTCACAAAGAGGGGATCTGACTTCATTTGTACATCTACCTAAGAGGCTTAACGCATATTTTGTTGGAGCAGGGTTAGGTTCTGCAAAAGCTGCTCTATGTAAAGGAAGCAAGGTATCCTGATAAGTGAGAGCTTTAACATAATCGCCTTTAAGCATAGCCTTCTGAAAAAGCATTGACAATTTAGGCGCGATATTAGCAACCACCGAAATACATCCTATTCCTCCATGAGCATTGAATCCCAAAGCACTTGCATCTTCTCCTGACAATTGGATAAAATTTTCACCGCAGGTATCTCTTGTATCAGAAACTCTAGAGACATCGCCAGTAGCATCCTTCACTCCTATAATTCTTGGTAACTTTGCCAACTTGCCCATAGTCTCAGGCGTCATATCAATAACAGATCTGCCAGGTATATTATATATTATTATTGGTAGAGCAGAGCTATCATGTAACATTTTGTAATGTCGGTAAAGTCCTGATTGATTTGGTTTATTGTAATATGGAGTAACCACCAAAGCAGCATCAGCTCCAACACTTTGAGCAAAATCCATTAATTCTATTGATTCGGAGGTATTATTTGATCCAGCGCCAGCTATTATGGGGATGCGCCTGTTAGCAGTATTAACGATGGATTTTATTACAGACTTGTGTTCATCGTGGCTTAGTGTCGGCGATTCACCGGTAGTTCCGACTGCGACTAGCCCTGAGCTGCCTTCAGAAATTTGCCATTCCACCAATTTTTCTAAGGAGTCATAATCAACTTTGCCATTTTTAAAGGGAGTTATTAAAGCAGGGATAGAACCTTTAAACATTTAAAAAACCTTTTGATATTGTTTAGTGATAACATAATATAGATGAAAGAGAAATTCGCAATATTAGTTCCAGGGTTAAGTTAAATTAATTGCGTGTTTTCATCTCATCTGAAGATTGATAGAGGAAAGTATTGAATATAAAGTCAAAAATGAAAATATTTGCAGTGTTTTCATTCTTTCTACTCGTTCTCACTATACCTCCTGCAGAAAGTCAGGAGTACTATAGAGGCTATAAAGAAACGGACATTGAATCTCTCAAAGAGGCTTTAAAATATTCTGACGCAAATATGTGGGTTGAGGCATTTATTGAAGTTGATAAGACAAATAATAAAAACTTAAAGAACTTAATTACTTGGTTAAAATTACGTCAAGGAAAAGGAAGTTTTGCGGAATATTTGAAATTTAATAAACAGAATAAAAATTGGCCACTGATCAACGAAATCCGTATAAAGGGCGAGAAGAAATTGTCTGACAAAATCCTTGAACAAAAAGTCGTGAATTATTTTCGCCTTGATAAAAACTGCATTGAGCTAGAGAAAGTATCATTGCAACTTTTCAGAAAATTTTGCTTGCCTGGCACTTCTCAAGGATCAATTCAACTTTTAAAAACAAAGCAAATTAGAGAGAAACCTAGAAGGTACAATCAAATACTAAATAATCTTCTTGTCAGGCAAAAATTGACTAAAAAGGAATTTGATTTTTTCTGGAAAAAACATAATTCTGTATTCCAAAAACTCAAATATCAAAGATTAAAATATTTTATTTCTCAGAATGATACTGAGGAATTAAAAGGGCTTTCAAACTATATTGATAAAGAAAATCAAACTCTATTGAGACGGTTGTTTTTTTTAAAACAAAGTAAAAAAAACACTATCATCAAGTTTAAAAAAGATTTCTGGAGTAACGAATATCTCGTATTTGAGAGAGTATCATATTTAAGAAGATCTGGACAATATGATAAAGCGCAGAAAGTTATAAGAGAGTTTTCCGTGAAAAACTACAAACGACTTCAAGATCCAAGGTGGCTTAAGGTTAAACAAATATATGCCCTGCGCGCGTTGAGAGGTGGCTATGGTAACAGAGCATATCAAATCGCAAAAACAAAATATAATTACTCAGATAGACCATATATCATAAGTGATTTTTTGTATCTTGAATGGTTGGCTGGTTTTATAGCTTTAGAGTTTAACGACAGCCCAAAATTAGCAATAAAGCACTTCCGGAATTTTCTCTCAATACTCACTGAATGGGAAAATAAATGCAAA
>MDTG01269347.1_pt1 | contig 10712 bp, 5 predicted proteins | sample 811421 | NCBI WGS metagenome assembly MDTG01 (sample SAMN05326645, study PRJNA326480) | marine metagenome | isolation source: seawater | place: Pacific Ocean: South East | collected 2011
AAGGGTAGAAGTCTTTGGATCCAAAGGTATGGTAAAGGCAGAGAATAATCTCCACAATACACACCAGCTTTTCAATAGTGAGGGTAGTCACAGGTCACTGCCACTTTACTTTTTTCTTGAAAGATATGCAGATGCTTACAAAACAGAAATAAGAGATTTTGTTCACGCCTTAATCAACAAAACCGATTTACCTGTAGATGGAAATGATGGATTGCAATCGTTGATTATAGGTTTGGCGGCCATTAAATCAATAAAAGAAAATAGACCTGTTAAAGTTTCTGAAATTGACCAAAACCAGGAAAATAGTATGATTATCAATGAATCAAGTATTTAAAACGATGGATTAATAAAAAAGATAAATAATGAAATCAATCAGATTGACAGTAGCCCAAGCTGTGATTAAATACCTTAACCAACAATATGTGCAACGTGATGGCATAGAAAATAAATTTTTTGCGGGTTGTTTTGGAATCCTTGGCCACGGCAATGTTGCGGGAATGGGCCAAGCCATACAGCAGCAAAATGATTTGAAATATTATCAGTGTCGAAATGAACAATCCATGGTTCATACTGCTGCAGCCTATGCAAAAATGAAAAACAGATTGAGTACGTTTATTTGTACGACCTCTATTGGCCCTGGTGCTACCAATATGATTACCGCCGCTGCTGGAGCTACAATTAATCGACTACCGGTCTTGTTGATTCCCGGAGATATTTTCGCAAAAAGAAATGTTGCTCCCGTTTTGCAACAATTAGAGTCTTCAAGTTCCCAAGATGTCTCGGTGAATGATTGTTTTAAACCCATTTCAAAATATTGGGATCGTATCAATAGGCCAGAACAAATTCTATTTGCTCTTCCCGAGGTGATGAGAGTTCTTACTTCTCCATCCGAAACGGGAACTGTAACCCTTGCCATACCTCAAGATGTTCAGGCTGAAGCTTATGATTATCCCCTAGGTTTTTTTGAAAAGAAAACTTGGTGTATTGGAAGACCTAGACCCGATCTGAATCAACTAAAATGTGCAGTTGAAATGATCAAAGAAAGTGAGAAGCCTCTCCTTATTGCAGGTGGGGGTGTTCACTATAGTGGAGCTTTGGAAACACTCAAGAAACTCGTTCACCAAACTCATATTCCCATTGCGGAAACCTTTGCAGGCAAAGGAGCTTTGCGCTTCGATGATCCGCACCAATTAGGAGCTGTTGGAGCAACTGGAACACCTGGGGCAAATCTAATCTCAGAAGCTGCAGATTTAATCATTGGTTTAGGAACCAGGTACAGTGATTTTACCACTGCCTCCAAAACAGCATTTCAGAATCCTAATGTCAAATTTGTGAACATCAATATTACTGAATTTGATGCCGCAAAGCATGGCGGTTTGATGTTACAAGGTGATGCCAAGGCTGTGTTGGAAGAATTGGTTGATCTTTTGGAAGACCATCAAGTGTCTGAGGATTATCAGAAACGTGCTGCTGATTACAACCATTCATGGGAGGAAAAAGTTTCAGAAATCTATAATTATCGCCACAACAACCTAATGAGTCAAGGAGAAATAATCGGTGCAGTAAATAATTTTGCCGATGACAACGACGTGGTACTTTGTGCAGCGGGTAGCTTGCCAGGTGATCTTCACAAACTTTGGAGAACAAAAAGCAATAAAAGTTTTCATTTGGAGTATGGATTTTCCTGTATGGGCTATGAAATTGCAGGTGGTTTAGGCGCTAAAATGGCTGATCCAAGTCGTGAAATATATGTTTTGGTAGGCGATGGAAGCTACTTGATGCTTTCTCAAGAAATAGTAACTTCTATCCAAGAGGGCTTTAAGCTTACCATTGTTTTGATTGATAACGATGGATATAAAAGTATCGGCTCACTATCGAGAAGCTTGGGAAGTGAAGGTTTTGGAACACGATATCTTTTTAGGAACCAAACTTCCCAAAGAATTGATGGTGATCGAACAACAAGTAACGCTACTTTACCTATTAATTTGGCAGAAAATGCCAGAAGTTTAGGGGCACACGTTATTGAGTGCTCTAATTATGTTAGCCTAACCAATGCTCTTAAAGAAGCCAAAAGTATTGATAAAACAACCGTAATTTATACTACTTGTGACCGTTATCACGAAATCGATGGTTACGGATGGTGGGAGGTGCCTGTAGCTGAAGTTTCAGAGATGAAAACTGTGGATAAAGCCAAAAAGGAAAACTTGAAAAACAAGAAAAAACAAAGATTTCATAACTAAATCCATAAAAACTAAATATGTTAACCTTTTTAACTTTTGTAGCCTTTATTGCATTTGTTGCTATTTATTCATGGACTAAACTCAGAAAAGAAAAACTCGATTCACTAGATGGTTATTTTTTGGGAGGAAGAAGTTTGACCGGAGTAGTAATTGCGGGTTCTATTTTATTGACCAATATTTCAACAGAGCATCTGATAGGAATGAATGGATCTTCTTATAAGAATGGTTTTGTAATCATAGGGTGGGAGGTTACTTCTGCACTAGCATTGGTAGCAGCAGCTATCTTTTTTGTTCCCATGTATTTAAAGATGGGACTTACTACTATCCCCCAATTTTTAGAAAAAAGATTTGATAATACAACAAGAACTCTGGTTGCTCTATTTCTAATGATTTCCTTTGTGGTTACTCTACTTCCCATAGTACTCTATACGGGTGCAATCAATTTGGAAAGTATATTCAATATATCCGAAGTCTTTCGAATCAGTAGGAGTGAGGGTATTTGGCTTACAGTAGTTGGGATTGGTATTATTGGATCGATTTATGCCATTTTTGGAGGTCTCAAGGCTGTTGCAATATCAGATACAGTCAATGGATATGGACTTTTGATTGGAGGATTAGCTATCCCCTTTATTGCTTTAGTAAGCATAGGCGATGGAAATCCCCTGACAGGTTTGGTCAAAGTTTTTGAAAATAGTCCTGAAAAATTTAACGTCATCGGAGCCAAAGACTCGGTGATGCCTTTTGAAGTTTTATTTACAGGTTTGATAATAAATCAATTGTATTTCTGGAGTATGAATCAGACCATTATTCAAAGAGCACTAGGAGCAAAAAACCTCGTTGAAGCACAAAAAGGTCTTTTGTTTACAGGCGTTTTGAAAATATTGGTTCCAATAATCATTATTTTGCCTGGTGTTATCGGTTTTTACTACTATGGAGACAGTTTGTACGATAATCAAGACATGATCTATCCTGAATTGATAAAAAAAGTTTTACCGGCTGGTTTGGTTGGTTTATTTGCTGCGGTTGTTATGGGGGCTGTTTTAAGCACTTTTAATAGTGTTCTAAATAGTGCTGCTACAATTTTTAGTATTGATATTTACAAACGACATATCGGAGTCAATAGCTCAGACCAAAAATTGGTCAGGATTGGAAAGTTGGCCTCAACTGTTTTGGCCGTATTTGCTATTCTTGTTGCTCCAATGGTGGCCAACGCTCCAGATGGCTTGTATCAAATGCTACAGCAATTAAATGGTATTTTCTTTATCCCAATTGCTTCTATTATTTTAGCAGGATTTTTTTTAAAGCGAGTTTCAGCAACGGGGGCCAAAACAGCTTTAATAATCGGATTGACTTTTTATATAACAACTACATTTATTTTAAAGACGGATATTCATTTTATTCACATCTGGGGAATTGAATTTTTAATCAACATTTTTGTAATGTTGTTGATTTCCTATTTTTATCCAATTAGTAAAGAATTCAAAATAGAGAATTTAAAAATCGTTGACCTAAGTGAATGGAAATACACTAAACATATGTCCATTGCCCTTAGTTTGGTCACTATTTTAATCTACATAATGATGGGGCAAAATTAATGAATTATAAATGCGTGATTTTTGACTGTGATGGGGTTTTGGTAGATAGTGAATCTATAGGAGCAAGGGTGTGGGTAGAAATGGCAAAAAAAATCGGCTTAACCATTAGTTATGAAAAGGCTTTCAATGAGTTTACTGGAAAGTCATTCAATAGTATTGTTAAATACTTAAGTGTAAACGCTAAGATTGATATTCCAGGTGATTTTGAAAAAATTTTTAGAGAAAAAACTTATTCAGCTTTTCAAGCAAACCTTCAACCTATCGAAGGGATTGATGATATTTTAAAAAACATTAAACTGCCTTATTGTGTTGCTTCAAGTGGTCCAAGAGAAAAAATTTATTTGAATTTAACCAAAGTAGATTTGATAAAGTATTTTCCTTCCGATAGGATTTTTAGTTGTTATGAAATAAATAAATGGAAACCCGATCCAGCGATATATTTATATGCTGCAAAAAAAATGGGTTTTACTCCAGAGGATTGTTTAGTAATAGAGGATAGTAAGGTTGGAGTTCAGGCAGCCAAGGCAGGGAGGTTTAATGTTTTGATTTATACCCATCAGGATAAAAAGAAGAATTTTGATTTAGAAGATGACGTTTTTATTTACAATTTTGAGGAATTAAATAAAATTCTTAACCAATAGTTAGTATCTAATAAACTTCTAACAAAATTGTTCTGTTTTTTTATATAATAGAAGTTGATAGCTTTCCGGTGCTGTCTGAAAAACTTTCTGTTTCAATATCTAATTTGTTAAGAATATTGACAAATAGGTTAGATAATCTTTCCTCTTTTTCATCAAACTTCGTGTAAGCGCCATGATTAACTCCCATATTTGATCCTCCTGCTAGAATAAGTGGACAATTTCTTGCATTATGGTTAGTGCTCTGGGAACTTCCGTATAGAATTAAAGTATTTTCCAGTAACGAACCATGAACGTCTTTTGTTCTTTTCATTTTATCTATAAAATAGGCAAATTGCTTGGCATACCATTGGTCCAGTCGTCCCCACTCCTCCCAATGTCCAGTATGTCTATCATGTGAAATGGTATGATGTCCATTTAAACCAAGTGCAATTTTTGGAAAATTATCTCCAAAACCCATTCCATCCTCACGTGCCATCATATAAGAGATAACTCTGGTGGCATCTGTTTGAAACCCTAGTACCATGATATCCATCATTGAGCGGACATAGTCTTCAGGAGCGGCTTTAGGATCAACGTCAAGGTTGATCAAACTAGAATCGAATTCTTTCATCGGCACATCTAACCATTTTTCATTTCTATTGAGCTGTTTTTCAACTTGGTTAAGAGATGTTAGATACTCATCCAATTTTGCTTTATCATTAGATCCTAAGCGGTTTTTAAGGTTTTTACTGTCCTCTAAAACTAGATCGACTATCTTTTTACCTTGGTGAATACTTTTTCTTCTTTCTGATGAAGTATTTCCTCCATTGGGGGAGAAATAACGTTCAAAAATTTCACGTTGACGGTGTTCTGAAGGCATTGGTTTTCCTGAGGAATTAAACGAGAGTGTTGATGTTCTTGATTTGTAGCCGACACCACCATCAGTAGATAAAATTAGTGATGGGAAGCGTGTGTGTTTACTCAATTGTTCTGCCGCAACTTGATCTACAGATATACTATTTTTATACTCACCACGTAAATCACCACCGGTAAGAAAAGAATCACCCGCCATATGGCCAAGGACATTGCGACTATAGGGGTGGCTTAAGCCTCCCATTATTGACATATTACCCCTGTGAGCGGACAATGGAGATAAAGATTTTGTTAAACTATATTGTGTACCTTGAACTTTGGGAAACCAACTCCAATCTTTATAGTAAAGACTTTCTTCGGGGGGCAGCCCAACACCATTTGGAAAGTAGAGGAAACATAGACGCTTGGGGGTAATTGGCTCTACAAATTTTGAAAAGCTTGTCATGGCCATACCTTCAAAATAGGGTAGCATACAAGTCACTCCTAGTCCCCTTAGAAAAGTACGACGATCTAAATGCCAAGGCCTTTTACTCATCTTCCAGCTATTTTGTTAAACCAACTTTGTTCCTTTTTGTAAAAAGATGGACTCATAACGATTTGATCAATAACTGTTCTAAAACGATAGTCGTCATCTATTACTTCTTTTACAATATTATTAATTTCTTTTTCATCAGCAAAACTTATATCACGACCAACAGCATAAGCGAAGAGGTTTTCCACCAATGATCTGGTAAAATTGTCTTTTTTTAATCCTAAAATATATTCTTTAATACCTTCTATTCCATCAATTTCAACCCCATCTGGCAATTTTGATCTGGAATCAATTGGTTTTTCTTTTGCAGTCAATTGAAATCTACCTACGGCGTCGTAATTTTCGAAAACAACTCCAAAAGGATCAATTTTTTGATGACAATCAATGCAGGAAACCTTATTTCTATGTAAAAACAGTTGTTCTTTTAATGTGAGATTTTCAAAACCAGGTGTTTCAGGATCTAACTCTGGTACATTGGGAGGGGGAGCAGGTGGATGATCTCCCAGAATTTTTTCTTTTAACCATACAGCGCGTTTTATTGGATGGGCTTGAACACCATCGGAATGACCACTCAAAAATGATCCTTGGGATAATAAGCCTCCTCTTTGGTTACTTTTAGGGAGGTATACCGGTCTAAATTCATTTCCTTTTACACCTTCTATTCCATAAAATTCTGCAAGATTTTGATTGAGCATAGCGAAATCTGAATCAATAAAATTCATTATGTTTAAATTATTCTTTAATATATACTCAAAAAACTGATAGGTTTCATTAAACATATCTTCTTTTACAAAACGAGTAAAATCTTCATATAATTCCACATTAACATCCATACTTTTGTGCCGATCTAAACGCAACCATTCAAAAGCAAAAGAATTCACCATGTTGCTAATTTTAGCACTGTTGATCATTCTTTCCACTTGTTCAGAAAGATTATCATGTAAATCACCTTCGAGGGCTAAATTAATTAGGATTTCATCTGGAGGCGAATTCCATAAAAAATATGATAATTTAGAGGCTAGATAAAACTCGTCATCCATTTCATTTGATTCAGGAGTTTCAGGTGTTGCTATATAAATAAAATTTGGTGAACAAAGAACGGCAATCAATACCTCTTTTATACCATTTTCAAAACATTCAAAATCATCTTTAAGATTTCTCCAAAAATCCATATATCGATTTAATTCTCCACTATTGAGTGGACGTCTAAAAGCACGCTGCATAAATTTGCTGATGACTTCCTGGGCATATATTTCTGTATTTGCTTTGTTAGGGGAGTCGAAAAATATACTCTTATGACTTTTTGGTGGCCAAATAGGAAAATAGGGGGCTTCGAATTCCACTGATTTAATTAATAGAGGGGGACCCTTGAGACTGTTTTCTTTTACAAGGTGATTGTTCCATAGTCCAACCGTCAGTATGTTGGCCAGTTCTCCACTTACATCATCACTGCCTTGTGGAATGGGTAAGTTTTCTAGTCTACCTGTAAATTCAAAAGTTTGAGATTCTCCCATCGGAGCGGTAACTTCAAAAGGTAAAGCAAAGGTTTTATAATCCATGCCATCGTCTGTTCTTGAACCAGCGAATACCTGAATTGATGGATTTATTGAGGCATATTTAGAGTTGTCTTTTTTAGCCTCTTCCTCAAGGATTTTGGGTAGTGGATGATCCTCTGGAAGAGGTGTAAAAACTAAATGACTGAATCCAACAAAAAACTTCCCTCCAATACTGCCTTTGTGTAATCCCTTTGAAAGATATACTAATGTAACAGGAGTGACGATTTTTTCACTTTTACTTAAATTTTTATCTAAATTCAAATGTCTACTAACTATCCCCTCACCATTCCAATCGAAAAGATCAATTCTAAATGAGGGTGTTGCATCATTTTTAACATATGGGTGTATCAAATCAATCTGATATATGCCAGATTTAGGCACTTCATATTCAAATTTAGCATTAACATAGCTAGCAACTTCTTTAGGCATTAACCATCGGTTTTTCATTAATACAAAGCCTTTATTTTTTTTAATGTCTTTAGCAACGACAAAAAATGATTTATTTGACTCTTTTGCTGGCTTATTTTCTCTTAAATCAATAAGTCGTTCAATGGACGTGGAATTATAACCTTTAGAGGCTTCTACCCTAAATGCAAAATCTCCAGTTCTTGGAAAATCTTCTCTAATTAATAATTTTAGGTTTGGGGAGGGCCCTTGCCAAGACTTTGGAGTTACCTCCTTGGCAGGTAATGCTGAATTTAAAACCATACCTTCTTCCACAATGTTATATCGGTTAGATGCAGAACCTCTCATTCCAATTCCTATTTTGCTTTTCATAAGACTTAAAGAGTCATATACTGATTGATTTAAATTATGTATTGGTTTTCCATCTTTATCCAATATCTCTACTACTAAATCTTCATTTTTTACTGGTGCTGTTTGATAACCCCTAAATTCTGCTGCAGAAATTCCATCTCCAATGTCTTTTCCTATTAAGACCTTATATCTTTTAGATTTAGGTTTATTTCCAAAGACGATAGATTTATCAAGTGCCTCTCTCGCTATTTTTTGATAGTAATCAATATGTAGTGCTGAGGTTTGAAGGATATTTCCATTGTTACTGAATCCCATTTTAGATTTACCGTCATCGGGTAAAACGTCTCCAAAGTTTACATATACGCCTAACAATTCATTTAAACTTTTGGTATATTGGACTTTGGTCAACCTTCGCATAACGCTTTTATTATCTTTTTGCTGGGCTATAGCAGCTTTTTTTAGATTGATTGACAACCAGTTTACAAGCTCACGACGCTCTTCATCCTTTAATTGTGGCTTTTTTTTCGGGGGCATTTCCCCTAAGTTAATAACATTTAAAGCGGAGTGCCATCTCTCGGCATCACGTCCATTCATCATGTTCCAATGCAGGGTGTCCAATCGCATGTCTCCCTTCTGTTTGTCCTCACCATGGCATTCAAAGCAATAAGTTTCTACGATCGGCCTGATCTTATTTTTATAATAAATTGCTTCTTTGGAAGTAGAATCAGCGACGGCATTGATTACCATATACTCATCGGTATCTTCGTTAATATTTAAAAGGGTTTTCATTGCTGTGGGCATGTATTTTATGAGATACTCTTCTCCATGTGTCAAATGCCCCCCATAATGTCCTGCTAATGAAATAAACACAACATTTATGGTTAAAAAAATCTGATAAAAGCGGGACACACCATTGGACTTTTTAGTGGATTTTTGTTGTCGAAATACCACAAGCCAAACACAAATCAAAGCCGTAAACCAACCCAACCATTTGTGAAAATTTAACAACTCATCTTCATAGCTTCCACTTGAAGCCAAAAGAAAACCCAAAGTAATGGTGGGAATAATACTCAGAACCGAAAACCATAGTAAAATATTACAAGCAGCATCTAAATTGAGTTCTGATCGGAGACTATTGATGATTTCCATAAGAAAAAGAACTATCAAAGCACCAATTGGAAGATGCAGAAGAATGGGGTGAAACCTACCAATAAAAAACACAAAATTATTTTCTACTGTACCGTCAAGCGGAATAAGAAGAAGTAAAAATAATAGTAAAGTGAAAGTTGATGCGATTACTAAACTGCGCTTCATGATGTACTTAAATTATTGGTTTTAGCCCTTTAATATCAATCAATTATATAAAATTAAAAATTATGTTCCGTATTTACAAGTTTCATTATGACTGTTAGATTCATCTTTGGGGGGTAAAACCTTTTGATCGAAAGTATCTTGATCTAATTTTTAGTTAATTCAGTAAAATTTGAAAAACTTATATTTCCATTCAAGTCAACTTGGTACCCCTCTGGTGTTGACGAGTTCCATCTAAGTTCGGGTAGCATTTCCAAAAGTATTTTTCTATGGCTCTTGACAATTTTTTTGTTTTCTTTTTTGTAGGCAATATTCTGCCATTCGTTGGGATCGGTTTGATGGTTATATAATTCCTCCAGGCCTATATCTGGATAATAAATATATCGATAGTTCATGCTCCTTACGGCATGACCTGCAAAAGGCTTTTCTGTCCATGAAAACAGATAGCTTGTAATGACAGGAGTGGTTGGAGCATTTGGGTTTTTCATCTGAGGTACCAAACTGTTTCCGTCCAAATGTGCCGGTTTTTCAAACCCGGATAATTCTGCCAGTGTAGGATAAATATCCATCAGGCTAACGGGCTGGTCACATTTTGAATTTGGCTGGGTAATACCTGGAAAGGATATGATCAGCGGTACACGGGTGGATCGTTCCCAAAGTGTAAATTTTTCTATATTCTCTTTTTCACCCATATGCATTCCATGATCTGACCAAAGCACAATAATGGTATTGTCTGCATATTTAGATTGTTTTAATTGATCAATCAGCCTGCCGATCATCACATCAGAAAAAGTGATGGCCGCTGCATAAGACTGGATTACTTTTTTCCATTGTTTGTTTTTTACAACCCACTCTTGAATCCAACGTCTTCCATGATCAAAAGCATCCTCTAAGTCATTCTCCTTGTAGAGGGGTAAAACGATGTCTTCCAAGGGATACATGTCAAAGTATTTTTGGGGTACTTCCCAAGGATCATGTGGTTTCCATGTCCCTACAGCAAGAAAAAAAGGTTTCTTATGATCTAATTTAAGTTGATGGTTGGCCCAATCTACTATGTGATAATCCGCCATTTTTTGATCGGAAACAGATAGGGGCCCCCATGTCCACCAGCTACTATTTCCACTTCCGTCAGAATCTCCTGGTCTGGTTTTATTATCTACTTCTTTGGGATAAATTACTTCATTTGGTGCACGAATTTGATAGGGATGGGAGATATAGGGACTTGGGTA
>MDTG01070100.1_pt1 | contig 10711 bp, 5 predicted proteins | sample 811421 | NCBI WGS metagenome assembly MDTG01 (sample SAMN05326645, study PRJNA326480) | marine metagenome | isolation source: seawater | place: Pacific Ocean: South East | collected 2011
AACGGTACCTTCGTCATCAATGGTACCGAACGTGTCATCGTGTCACAGCTGCACCGCTCGCCGGGTGTGTTCTTCGACCACGACAAGGGCAAGAGCCACTCGTCCGGCAAGCTGCTGTACTCCGCACGTGTGATTCCTTACCGCGGTTCCTGGTTGGACTTCGAGTTTGATCCGAAGGACAACGTCTACGTCCGTATCGACCGTCGTCGCAAGCTGCCGGCTTCCGTTCTGCTGCGTGCCATGGGCATGACCAGCGAAGAGATTCTCGGTACGTTCTTCGACACCACGATGTACCACATCGAGCGCAGCGGCTTCTCCGTTGAGCTGGTGCCGGCACGTCTGCGTGGCGAGACCGCCGCCTTCGACATCAAGGATGCCGACGGTAGCGTGATCGTGGAGGAAGGTCGTCGTATTACACAGAAGCACGTCCGTCAGATGGAAGCCTCCGGCCTCGAGCGTCTCGAAGTGCCGATGGACTACCTGTACGGCAAGGTGCTGGCCAAGGATCAGATCGATCCGGCCACTGGTGAGCTGGTCTGCGAAAGCAACAGCGAGATCACTCCGGAACTGCTGGAGAAGATGGCTCAGGCCAAGATCACCCAGTTCGAAGTCATCTACACCAACGACCTGGATTGCGGTCCGTTCGTGTCCGATACCCTGAAACTGGATACCACGCGTAACCAGCTCGAGGCATTGGTCGAGATCTACCGCATGATGCGTCCGGGCGAGCCGCCCACCAAGGATGCAGCAGAGTCACTGTTCCAGAACCTGTTCTTCAGCGAAGACCGCTACGACCTGTCGGGCGTGGGCCGCATGAAGTTCAACCGTCGCCTGCGTCGCGAAAGCGATACCGGCAGCGGCGTGCTCGATCAGGACGATATCCTGACCGTCATGAAGGAGCTGATCAGCATCCGTAACGGCAATGGCGATGTCGATGACATCGACCACCTGGGCAACCGTCGTATTCGCTCTGTGGGCGAAATGGCGGAAAACCAGTTCCGTGTCGGCCTGGTCCGCGTCGAGCGTGCGGTCAAGGAGCGTCTGTCCATGGCCGAGAGCGAAGGCCTGATGCCGCAGGATCTCATCAACGCCAAGCCGGTTGCGGCGGCGGTGAAGGAATTCTTCGGTTCCAGCCAGCTCTCCCAGTTCATGGATCAGAACAACCCGCTGTCCGAAGTGACGCACAAGCGCCGTGTCTCCGCGCTTGGTCCGGGTGGTCTGACCCGTGAGCGCGCCGGCTTCGAAGTTCGTGACGTTCACGCCACGCACTACGGCCGTCTGTGCCCGATCGAAACGCCGGAAGGCCCGAACATCGGTCTGATCAACTCGCTGGCGACCTACTCCAAGACCAACAGCTATGGCTTCCTCGAGACGCCGTACCGCAAGGTCGTGGATTGTCAGGTCACCGACGATGTCGTCGATCTGTCCGCGATCGAGGAAGGCGATTTCATCATCGCCCAGGCCTCCGCGACCGTCGACGAGAACGGCCGTCTGGTCGACGACCTGGTTCAGGTTCGTCACCGTGGCGAGACCACCTTCATGGCGCCGGAAAAGGTCACCATGATGGACGTGTCTCCGCGTCAGGTCGTCTCTGTCGCTGCCGCACTGATCCCGTTCCTCGAGCACGATGATGCCAACCGCGCCTTGATGGGTGCGAACATGCAGCGTCAGGCCGTTCCGACTCTGAAGGCTGACAAGCCGCTGGTCGGTACCGGCATGGAGCGCTTCGTGGCGCGTGACTCCGGCGTCTGCGCCGTGGCACGTCGTGGCGGCGTCATCGATTCCGTCGATGCCAAGCGCATCGTCGTGCGTGTGCGGGAAGAAGAGATCATCGGCGGTGAAGCCGGCGTTGATATCTACAACCTGACCAAGTACGTGCGCTCGAACCAGAATACCTGTCAGAACCAGCGCCCGATCGTGCGTCCTGGCGACGAAGTCGCCATCGGCGACATCCTGGCCGACGGCCCGTCCGTCGACATGGGCGATCTGGCCCTGGGTCAGAACATGCGTCTGGCGTTCATGCCCTGGAACGGCTTCAACTTCGAGGATTCCATCCTGTTCTCGGAGCGTGTGGTGCAGGAAGATCGCTTCACCACCATCCACATCCAGGAACTGACCTGTGTCGCGCGTGACACCAAGCTCGGGCCGGAAGAAATCACTTCCGATATCCCGAATGTCGGCGAATCCGCACTCTCCAAGCTGGATGAGTCCGGTGTCGTCTACATCGGTGCCGAGCTGAACCCGGGCGACATCCTGGTCGGCAAGGTCACGCCGAAGGGCGAGACCCAGCTGACGCCGGAAGAGAAGCTGTTGCGTGCCATCTTCGGCGAGAAGGCGTCCGACGTTAAGGACACCTCTCTGCGTGCCCCGACCGGCATGAAGGCCACCGTCATCGACGTTCAGGTCTTCACCCGTGACGGCGTCGAGAAGGATCAGCGTGCGCTCTCCATCGAGCAGATGCAGCTGGCCGAGGTCCGCAAGGATCTGCAGGAAACCTACCGCATCGCGGAAGAGGCGACCTTCGAGCGTATGCAGCGCAACCTGGTCGGTCAGGCCGTCAACGGTGGTCCGAAGCTCAAGAAGGGCGACGTGCTGACCGATGACTACCTGGAAGCACTGCCGCGCCAGGAGTGGTTCAAGCTGCGTCTGCAGGACGAGTCTCTCAACGAACTGCTGGCTCAGGCCGATGAGCAGCTCGAGATCCGTCGTCGCGAGATGGACGAGCGCTTCGAAGACAAGAAGCGCAAGCTCACCCAGGGTGATGATCTGGCACCGGGCGTGCTCAAGATCGTCAAGGTGTACGTCGCCGTGAAGCGTCGTATCCAGCCGGGTGACAAGATGGCCGGTCGTCACGGTAACAAGGGTGTCATTTCCGCGATCATGCCGGTCGAAGACATGCCGTTCGATGGCAATGGCGAGTCGGTTGACGTCGTGCTGAACCCGCTGGGTGTACCGTCGCGCATGAACGTCGGTCAGATCCTCGAGACCCACCTCGGCATGGCCGCGCGTGGTCTGGGCGTGAAGATCGAGCACATGCTGCGCGAAGAGCGTGCCGAGCAGGTCAAGCAGATCCGCGAATTCCTCGACAAGGTGTACAACACCGTCGGCGGTCGCCAGGAAGACCTCTCCGTGCTCAGCGATGATGAAATCATCACCATGGCGCACAACCTGAAGAAGGGCGTGCCGATGGCAACGCCGGTCTTCGATGGCGCCAAGGAACACGAGATCAAGCAGTTGCTCACGCTGGCCGGTATCCCTGATTCCGGACAGATGGACCTCTACGATGGCCGCACCGGCGAGAAGTTCGATCGCAAGGTGACCGTCGGTTACATGTACATGCTCAAGCTCAACCACCTGGTGGATGACAAGATGCATGCGCGTTCGACCGGCTCCTACTCCCTCGTCACGCAGCAGCCGCTGGGTGGTAAGGCGCAGTTTGGTGGTCAGCGCTTCGGTGAGATGGAGGTCTGGGCCCTCGAGGCGTACGGCGCTGCCTACACCCTCCAGGAGATGCTCACGGTCAAGTCCGATGACGTGGAAGGCCGTACCAAGATGTACAAGAGCATCGTAGATGGCGATCACACCATGCAGGCGGGCATGCCCGAATCCTTCAACGTGCTGGTGAAGGAAATCCGCTCGCTGGGTATCGACATGGAGCTGGAAGGCTGACGCCGAAAAGCCACAAGTATTGACGGTCCGCAAAGCCTGGTGTCAGCAGCCAGGCTTTGCCCATGACAACTCCGCAACGGAGCGACCCATGAAAGATTTGGTGAAAGTTCTCAAATCGCAGGCGCAGTCCGAAGAATTCGACGCCATCAAGATTACCCTGGCGTCTCCGGACATGATTCGCTCGTGGTCTTTTGGTGAAGTGAAGAAGCCTGAAACCATCAACTACCGGACATTCAAGCCGGAACGTGATGGTCTTTTCTGTGCCAAGATCTTTGGCCCGGTGAAGGACTACGAGTGCCTGTGTGGCAAGTACAAGCGGATGAAGCATCGCGGCATCATCTGTGAGAAGTGTGGCGTTGAAGTGACCAAGGCGGCAGTGCGTCGTGAGCGTATGGCTCACATCGAACTGGCGAGCCCGGTCGCGCATATCTGGTTCCTGAAGTCTCTGCCGTCTCGTATCGGCATGCTGCTCGACATGACTCTGCGTGATATCGAGCGCGTGCTGTACTTCGAAAGCTTCGTGGTCATCGACCCGGGCATGACGACTCTCGAGAAGGGTCATCTGCTCAACGATGAGCAGTACTTCGAAGCGCTGGAAGAATTCGGTGATGATTTCGATGCCCGCATGGGTGCCGAAGCCATCAAGGCGCTGCTCGAGGACATCGAGCTGGAAGAAGAGGTCGAGCGCCTGCGTGAAGAGATTCCGCAGACCAACTCCGAGACCAAGATCAAGAAGCTGTCCAAGCGCCTCAAGCTGCTGGAAGCCTTCTACTATTCCGGCAACAAGCCGGGCTGGATGATCATGGAAGTGCTGCCAGTGCTGCCGCCGGACCTGCGTCCGCTGGTACCGCTGGACGGCGGCCGCTTCGCGACCTCGGATCTGAACGATCTGTATCGTCGTGTGATCAACCGCAACAACCGCCTCAAGCGTCTGCTCGACCTCAATGCGCCGGACATCATCGTGCGCAACGAGAAGCGCATGCTGCAGGAATCCGTGGATGCACTGCTCGACAACGGTCGTCGCGGTCGCGCCATCACCGGTTCCAACAAGCGTCCGCTGAAGTCGCTGGCCGACATGATCAAGGGCAAGCAGGGTCGTTTCCGTCAGAACCTGCTGGGCAAGCGCGTCGACTATTCCGGTCGTTCCGTCATCACCGTCGGCCCGACCCTGCGTCTGCACCAGTGTGGTCTGCCGAAGAAGATGGCGCTTGAACTGTTCAAGCCGTTCATCTACGCCAAGCTGCAGGCCTCCGGTCACGCCAGCACCATCAAGGCCGCCAAGAAGATGGTCGAGCGCGAAGCCCCGGAAGTCTGGGATTTCCTCGCCGACGTCATCCGCGAGCACCCGGTGCTGCTGAACCGTGCCCCAACTCTGCACCGTCTGGGTATCCAGGCGTTCGAGCCGCTGCTGATCGAAGGCAAGGCCATCCAACTGCACCCGCTGGTCTGCGCTGCGTATAACGCTGACTTTGATGGTGACCAGATGGCTGTCCACGTACCGCTGACGCTGGAAGCCCAGCTGGAAGCGCGTGCGTTGATGATGTCGACCAACAACGTGCTGTCGCCGGCCAACGGCGAGCCGATCATCGTGCCGTCCCAGGACGTCGTGCTGGGTCTGTACTACATGACCCGCGAGAAGATCGGTGCCAAGGGTGAGGGCATGGCCTTCGCGAACCTGGGTGAAGTCGAGCGTGCCTTCGGTACGCACAGCGCTCACCTGCACGCGATGGTCAAGGTCCGTCTGACCGAGACGCTCAAGGACGAAGAGTCCGGCGAGCTGTACGAGAAGACGTCCCTGCACGACACCACCATCGGTCGCGCACTGCTGTTCCGCATTCTGCCGAAGGGCATGCCGTTCGAGCTGATCAACCAGGTGATGAAGAAGAAAGCCATCTCCGGTCTGATCAACGAGGCGTACCGTCGTGTCGGTCTGAAGGACACCGTCATCTTCGCTGACCAGCTGATGTACACCGGCTTCCGTCTCGCGACCTGGTCCGGCGCCTCCATCGGCGTCAACGACTTCGTCATCCCGGACGCGAAGAAGGTCATCATCGACGCGGCCGAAGACGAAGTGAAAGAGATCGAAGACCAGTTCTCCTCCGGTCTCGTGACCGCGGGCGAGAAGTACAACAAGGTCATCGATATCTGGGCGCGTGCCAACGACCGTGTCGCCAAGGAGATGATGGCAGGTATCTCGAAAGAGACCGTCGTCAACTGGAAAGGCGAAGTGGTCAATGACGAAGACGGCAAGCCGATGGAGCAGGACTCCTTCAACAGCGTCTTCATCATGGCCGACTCCGGTGCGCGTGGTTCCGCCGCACAGATTCGTCAGCTGGCTGGTATGCGTGGCCTGATGGCCAAGCCGGATGGCTCGATCATCGAGACGCCGATCACCGCCAACTTCCGTGAAGGCCTGAACGTACTCCAGTACTTCATCTCCACCCACGGCGCGCGCAAGGGCCTGGCCGATACGGCGCTCAAGACCGCCAACTCCGGCTACCTGACCCGCCGCCTGGTCGATGTCGCGCAGGACCTCGTTGTCATCGAGGACGACTGCGGCACCGAAAATGGACTCGAGATGCTCCCCATCGTCGAGGGCGGCGATGTCGTCGAGCCGCTGGGCGAGCGTATCCTCGGCCGCGTGCTGGCCGAGGACGTCTACCCGGCCGACAGCGACGACGTGCTGTGCGAACGCGGCACGCTGCTCGACGAGCAGTGGGTGGCCACGCTCGAGGAGCATGCGATAGACCGCGTGCTGGTGCGTTCGCCGATTACCTGCGAAACCCGTTATGGTATCTGCGCCCAGTGCTACGGTCGTGATCTGGCGCGTGGATCGTCGGTCAATTCCGGCGAAGCCGTCGGCGTCATCGCGGCTCAGTCCATCGGTGAGCCCGGTACCCAGCTGACCATGCGTACCTTCCATATCGGCGGGGCCGCCTCGCGCGCCGTTGCGGTCGACCAGATCCAGGTCAAATCCGCCGGGACGGTTCGCCTGTTCAACCTGAAGTCGGTCGAGAACTCAGAAGGCAAGCTGGTCGCGGTGTCGCGTTCCGGCGAGCTTTCGCTGATCGACAGCCACGGCCGCGAGCGCGAACGTTACAAGATTCCGTACGGTGCCGTGCTGAACATCCGCGAAGGCGATACTGTCACCGCCGGCCAGATCGTGGCGAACTGGGATCCGCATACGCATCCGGTCGTCGCCGAGGTGGCGGGCAAGACCTCTTTCCAGGACTTCATCGAGGGCGTGACCGTTGCCGAGCAGACCGACGAAGTCACCGGTCTGACAAGTTCCGTGGTCATCGATCCGAAGAAGCGTGGCTCCGAGGGCAAGGATCTGCGCCCGACGATTCGGCTGATCGACGAGAAAGGCAAGCCGCTGATGCTTCCGGGCACTTCGCAGCCGGCCCAGAACTTCCTGCCCGCCGGTGCAGTGATCAACTGTCGTGACGGACAGGAAGTGAAGGTCGGCGACGTCCTGGCCCGCATTCCGCAGGAATCGTCCAAGACCCGCGACATCACCGGTGGTCTGCCCCGCGTAGCCGACTTGTTCGAAGCTCGTCGTCCGAAGGAAGCGGCGGTGCTCGCCGAAGCCTCCGGTACCGTCAGCTACGGTAAGGAAACCAAGGGCAAGCAGCGCCTGGTGATTACCGACGAGCAGGGCGACACGCACGAGGATCTGATTCCGAAATGGCGTCAGATCCAGGTGTTCGAAGGCGAGCACGTCGAGAAGGGCGAAACCGTCGTCGACGGCGAGCTCGATCCGCATGACATCCTGCGTCTGCTGGGTGTGGAGCCGCTGGCCAACTACCTGGTGCAGGAAATCCAGGATGTGTACCGTCTCCAGGGTGTGAAGATCAACGACAAGCACATCGAGGTCATCATCCGGCAGATGCTGCGCAAGGTCGAGATTCTCGACTCCGGCGACAGCAAGTTCCTGCAGGGCGAACAGCTCGATGCGGTCAACGTGATCGAGGAGAATCGCAAGATCGAGAGCGATGGGCTGCGTCCGTGTGTTTTCCAGCGCGTGCTGCTGGGCATCACCAAGGCCTCGCTGGCGACCGAGTCGTTCATCTCGGCAGCCTCGTTCCAGGAAACCACCAGGGTGCTCACCGATGCCGCCGTGCGCGGCACCGTCGACAACCTGCGCGGTCTCAAGGAAAACGTGATTGTGGGCCGCCTGATCCCCGCCGGTACCGGCAGGGTCGCGCGAGCTCGCAAACATGAGGAAACCGAGGTCATGGGCGATTCGGAAGCCGAACTGGCGGCGCTGCTGCGAGCCAACGAGCCCACCGAGCCGACCGAGACGGTACCGACCGACGGTCCGGACGAGGGATCGGAAGAAGGAACCGGCGAGTGATCGCCTTGAGGTAAACCTGTCCTGGGCCGGATTACCGGCCCGGGCTTCCCAAACCACGTGTTTGGGAGTAGAATCCATCGGTTAACATATTGCGAAATTGCCGATTCGTTCGGCATGGATAGTCAGGAGTTTCAAATGGTCAAGATCAGACTGGCACGCGGTGGCGCCAAGAAGCAGCCGTTCTATCACATCGTGGTGACGGACAGCCGCAACCGACGTGACGGCAGAAACATCGAGCGGCTCGGGTTCTTCAACCCGGTCGCGCGGGGCAACGACGAGCGTCTGCGCGTCGACCGAGAGCGCATCGATCACTGGGTGGGGCAGGGCGCACAGATTTCAGAGCGCGTCAGCCACCTGATCGCCGAAGCCGCCCAGGTCAAGCCCGCGGCCCAGGCCTGAAGCCGGCTGGGCCGGCCGTGAGTGAATCCGAGAATAGTGAATTCGAGAATCGGGTAGAGCTCGGCCGGCTCAACGGTGCCTGGGGGACAGGTGGGTGGGTCAAGGTCTTCTCGCTGACCGACCCGCCGGAAAATATTTTCGATTACCAGCCCTGGCGGACCTCGGGTCCGCCGGGGCTCTTGCATGTGCGGCAATGGCGCCGGCAGGGGCCCAGGCTGGTTGCACAGCTCGATGAAGTGACGACCCGCGAGCAGGCTGAATCCCTGCACGGCATGACATTGACGATAGATCGGTCCGAACTGCCGGGCGCCGGGGTCGGCAGCTATTACTGGCACGACCTGATCGGGCTGGCCGTCTACAACCGCGACGGCGAACCGCTGGGTGAAGTGAGCGGCCTGCTGGACGCCGGCGCGCACGACGTGCTCGAGATCCGCCGCAGCGGCGGCGAGGGCGTCCTGCTGATACCGTTCGTCACCGGGCATTTCATAGACAAGGTCGACCTGGCCGCGGGCCGCATCGATGTCGACTGGCTGGCCGAATGGTCCGATGCTGACTGAAATTCACGTCGTCACGCTGTTTCCCGAGTGGTTCGACCACCTCAAGGGTATGGGCCTGACCGGGCGCGCGCTGGAGGACGGCCGGATCACGCTGCGCTGTTTCAATCCGCGCGAGCATGCCGAGGGCGTTCACCGAAGCGTGGACGATCGGCCCTACGGTGGCGGGCCGGGCATGGTCATGCGGCCCGAGCCGCTCTCCCGGGCGATCGAGCAGGCGCGCTCGGGATCGGATGCCCCGGTTTCCGGGCTGAGTCCGCAGGGCAGGCCGCTCGACCAGCGCGCCGTCGAGCGACTCGCCGCGCGCTCCAGGCTGGTCCTGGTGTGCGGCCGCTACGAGGGCATCGACGAACGCGTCTCGGAGACCCTGATCGACGAGGAGTGGTCGATCGGCGACTTCGTGCTTTCGGGCGGCGAGTATGCGGCCGCGGCGCTGATGGACGCCGTGATCCGGTTGCAGCCCGGGGTGCTGGGGCACGAAGCCTCTGCGGCAGAAGACTCGTTCAGCGATGGATTGCTGGATTGTCCGCACTACACGCGCCCGGAAGTATGGCGCGATCGCCGGGTTCCGCCGGTGCTGCTCGGCGGGGACCACGCGGCCATCGCGCGCTGGCGGCGCGAGCAGGCGCTGCTGCGCACGGCGCGGCGTCGGCCGGATCTGCTGGATTCAGCCGGTCTGGACAGCGCCGAACGCGCCTGGCTGGCCGGTCACACCGACGACGAAGGCTGAGGGCCCCCGGCCCGCGCGCCGGCCGTCACGGATGATCTCCGGCGCCGCGCTATTGCCTGATCGCGCGCATTTCCGTTATACTTGCATGCTTGACTTTTCGGGCTCGGGTTTTCCGGGCCGTACTATCTCGAACAACGAATACGGATCACGATCATGAGCACGATTATCGACCAGATCAACGCGGAACAGATGCAGCGCGAAGTCCCGGATTTCGCGCCGGGCGACACGGTTGTCGTCAATCTTTGGGTGCGCGAGGGCGACAGGCAGCGCCTCCAGGCGTTCGAGGGTGTCGTGATCGCGCGCCGCAATCGTGGCCTGCACTCGGCATTCACCGTGCGCAAGGTTTCGCACGGTACCGGCGTCGAGCGCGTCTTCCAGACCTTCAGCCCGTTGATCGACTCGATCGAGATCAAGCGTCGCGGTCGCGTCCGTCGCGCCAAGCTGTTCTACCTGCGCAACCTGGAAGGCAAGGCCGCGCGCATTCGCGAAAAGCTGGCCAACCGCGCGAATACCTGATCGGCGATTTTGCGCCGGGTATCGGCGCGCCTGTCGACCGATCTGCAGTTCGGCCCGGCCGGGGATATCCCGCGCCGGGCTTTTTATTGCATCGAGGAATGCGCCGTATCGGATTGTTCCGTCACGCCCCGAAAGCCCTGATCGCCCCCGGGCACGTGCACGTCAGGCGGTCGATGCCGAGCCGGCCTCCTCGGCCGTTGTCTCCCGTGATTTTTCGCTTTTTGCAGCCTTGAGCCCGCTTGACTTCGTGATGCCTTCGGGTTTTGCGGCGGGTTCGCGTCCGGCGGCCAGGATCTCGCTCGAGCCGTTGAAACGGCCGCCCGGCTCGATGACCAGGTCGACGATGTGCACGTCGCCCTCGACGCAGCCGCCGGCAATGATTTCCAGCCGGTCTGCCGAGATTGAACCGTCCACGCGACCGCTGACCACGACGGTAGCGGCCTTGATCTGTCCCTTCAGATAGCCGTCGCCGCCGATCACGACGTT
>MDTG01264231.1_pt1 | contig 10711 bp, 15 predicted proteins | sample 811421 | NCBI WGS metagenome assembly MDTG01 (sample SAMN05326645, study PRJNA326480) | marine metagenome | isolation source: seawater | place: Pacific Ocean: South East | collected 2011
ACAAGCAGAGGCGTTCAGGCGTTATGACGCGACTAAAAAATCGATACAAGCAAAAATGCAACCTTACATGGATGCAGTTGACAGCAGGCTCGCAAATGCAGATGCTAGCATTATCGCTGCAGCATTAGCGCCGGGTTTCTTTTTTGGGCAAATGGGTCTAGAGGGAGCTTACGACGCAGCAGCCTCGACCAAAGAATTCTTAACCGGCGCTGGCTTAGACCTACCTTTTCTGAAAGCATTTTTCGATGGAGAGGATCCTCCGGATAAAGACGTCGAGAGAGCACCAGATCGAGGTTTGTTGGGTGGCTTAACTAAGTTGTTCTTCGGGGAGTCAGCACAACATAGCGATCTACCGGTGATTGTTGAACAGGAAGAGAAACCAGAGAAAAAAGAAGATAAGCCTCCCTTGAAAGATGCGATTGATGATTGGCTCAAAGACACCGGCGTGCGAGACAAGTATGACGAGTTTGCTAAGGAATTATACGACGCTACAGAAAAATACATTGAAGACGTGATTGCTTTAGTAGCGCCTACCGCAGAAATCACTTTAGCGCTGCGCAAGATAAATACTAAAGACGACAATGTAGACATCGGTAAAATCAAAGAAATAATGAACAAGGCAAAAGAGTATAACCTTCCGGGCGCTGATCAGTTTGAGCAAAAGCTTAAAGACGGAGCGAAGAAGCTAGCTGACAAGCCAGAGTTCGAAGAGAAAGCTGACGATGTTGCTGACGAAGCTTCAGCCAAAAAGGGAGATGATGAACCTAAAGATGGCGCAAGTGAACAAGAGGAACAAGCTGCAGCTGAGAAGATAGCTATCGTTGAATTCATTGATTCTTTCATAAAGGATTCCGAAGAAGGTCTTCCAAGTCTAGTCAAGGCCGCAAAAGAAAAATTAGAAGAAGAGGCGCCCGAGGGAATGAGCCTCGAGGCTCTAAAAACTTCTGAGTTAGGCAAACAATATATTTCTCTCTTCCAGGATGCAGATCAAAAACTGGACGATATGTCCGCTGGCATCGGCGTGCAAGCCGAATAATCCCTGATCTTTAATTAACAATTTTCAACACTCTTCTAAAATCTTTAAAAGGAGTTGTGATGACCGAGAAAACCCGCAATTGGATACCAGAGATAATGTACGAAGAGGCTGCTGAAGAAGCCGGTATTAGCAGCCATATCCCTTTTATACCCGTTCCTGAAGACGAAGAGATGCCTAGAATACTTTTCATCTTTGAGTCTCGAGAAACTGGGGACTTTGAGCCTGGTCCAGCTGGGGAAGAGCTTCCGGTAACTAATTTTGAACTACATCAATATGCCGATATGGCGGTGCTAAAAGAAAAATTAGAGCCAGCAGTTTTTGATATCGTCAGATCAGCTTTGGGATTAGAGCCCCTGAAGATCGCTGCGGTTAAAGGCAAAGAAATAACTGACAAAGTTCGCTTAAATATGTCTGCAGAATAGTGTAAAAAACACAGATCCGTGTTATAATCTACTAAACGGAGGTTATTCATGGATTGTTATATCACTAAAGACATGGCGAGAGAAGCACTGACTAACATGCAGGCTTTCCACTCGGATCTAGACTCTCTTTATGATCGTTACGGATTCGATCTCAAAGAAAACTTAGGCCGTCGTAATATCCTATTGTCACAGGCTCAAGAGGCTTTTTTTGCTAAAGCTTTGCAGTCTGCCTACCCTTCTACTGACAACAACGGTCGCACTGGCGAGCCCGACATCGTAATCCCAGAGCTAAGTAAAGAACTTGAGTGCAAGCTCACATCTAGGCAAAAATCTGGATCTATAGCTTTTCAATCAGATTACGAAACCCTTCAGAAGAAGGGGTCGTTGGACTATCTATATGTCGTGGCCTCTGAAGACTTTGATGAGTTCACTGTCGTTCATTATTCTGGGTTAACTGTTGATGACTTTCGGCCTCTTTCAAACGGCGCGCGTGGTAAAGTTCAACTACGCAAACACGCAGCTGCTAGTAAGGCCACAGTAATCTTCGGAAGCATTGACGACTTGAGGGTTGAGCAAATCGATTCTATAAAAAGAAAAATGGCAGATTCAGAAAACAAGAACACTAAAAAATATAAAAAACTACTGGACCGACTATCATATTGGCAAACCGCGAATGCCAAATATAGATTCAATACAGAGGTGATAGCCCATGGAAGTTAATGTCGGACAGGTCATTTTCGTCTTAAATGCCAAAAACCATTCGCTTCTACCAGCCCAAATTGTTGAAGTGGTTGTCTCTAGAACTGTTAAAGGCGAGACCACGCAACACATTTTGGCCTTGCAGAACGATAAAAGGCTGGTTCTCGAAAAGCTGCAGACACCGTGGTTTACTGAGTTGTCGTCTGCAAAGGATTATCTTTTAGCAGAGGCCGAGAAGATGATTGACGCTGTTATCTTAAAATCTGACAAAGCTGCAACCGAACACTTCGGTGTTCATCCCAAAATAGAGTCTCAAGATCTGAGCGGTGTTATTCCTGTCAATCCGATCGTTGAGGAAAAAATAACTGTTGATTTGGGTGATGGAAAAACAGCAAGAGTCACCCTTCCAGAGGAGTTTAAGCTTGAAAGTACTTCTAGTTGATCTTCACAACATGATTCATCGCGCGCGGCACTCCTTCATAAAAGGGGAAAATGCGTGCACCTTCAATTTCTTCAGGCAACTTAAAGCTGAGTTTGATAGGCACGATCCTGACCTAGTGTATTTAATCAGCGAAGGACGGCCTAAGCATAGGCATGCTCTCGTTAGTGATTACAAGGCCAATCGTCCAAAAGAAATAGACGAAACTTTTTCTTTGCAGAAAAAGAGGATCTATCAACTTATAAGGCATCTACCGGTAAACTTTGCTTTTCATGAGGATTTTGAGTGCGATGATGTTATTGCTCATATGGCCAGAAATGTGTACAAAGATCACGACGTGACTATATTATCGACTGATACTGATTTTATTCAGCTTCTAGACAATGGGAACGTTACTCTTTGGAACCCTATAAAGAAAAAGTTTATTGAGCCATGGCCGGTAGACTATCTAACCTACAAGTCACTTAAAGGTGACTCGGCCGATAACATTAAAGGGGTTTCCGGCGTTGGAGATAAGACAGCCATGAAATTGGCAAAAGATTCACAAGCCATGGCCGAATTCTTTAAAAAGAAGCCGGAGGCAGAAATAGAGTATACCCTGTCTAGAGAACTTATAAAATTTGCTAATCTGGCCGACAGCCAAAAAAACATGGTTTTAGAAAATTTTACCCAAGACATGGACACACTGTACTCTGAATTTAAGAACATGAACTTCAAGTCTATTGTTGGTAAATCTTGGTACAAGTGGATTAACACGATGGAGAAAATAGATGAGTCAAGACAGAAGGGAAATATCTCAAACGCAACTAGCTGAATTGCGACGGAGCAAAGCTTTATCTCCTAATGAGTATGCATATATCGCCGGCGACTTAGTAGTCGCTGAGAATGCTACAAATGGCGACAAGAGAGTTATAGGAAATGTGAGTCTCCTTACGGAATCTGATAGGCGGGTGCTGAAAGGATGAGTTCTAATATATCAGATTTGTTGTATGATGCGGACGCCCGCGAAAAAATGATAAAAGGTGTTGATGTTTTAGCCGATGCAGTCAAACTTACGTTAGGGCCTAAAGGTAAAAACGTCGCAATTTTTCGACCCGGCAATTTTCCTCACCTAACTAAAGACGGAGTATCTGTTGCCAACGTTATAAATCTTAGAGACCCTTTTGAGAATTTAGGTGCCCAATTGGTCAAAGAAGCTGCTCAAAGATCTGCAGAGGTCGCCGGCGACGGAACCACTACGTCTACTGTAATAGCGCATAAGCTTTTACATGATGGCAAGAAGTTTGCAGATTCCGGAAGTGACGTTCGAAGATTTGTGAGTGGCATTGAGCAAGCAACGGCTGATATTTTAGAACGTCTATCTGAAACTCGAGTGGAAGTTACCACTAGAGACGAACTAGAAGATGTAGCAACCATATCTGCCAACGGCGAAAAAGAACTTGGGAAGATCATAGCAGATGCTATTGATAGAGTCACAGAGGACGGAGCTATTTCAATAGAGAAGGCTCGCGGCTTTGAAACTGAACTCAACATTGTCGACGGCACTTCTATAGACAGGGGATTCATCAGCCCGTACTTTGCTACCGACCAAGCCAAGGGCATAGCTGAACTTGATGACGCTTTGGTGTTTGTTTGTAATACGACTATATCAGCCGCCAAAGATATATTGCCTGTTTTAGAACATTCGGCCAAACTAGACCGCCCTTTGCTTATCATAGCCAACGATGTAACTAGCGAAGCACTTCAGACTTTAGTCTTAAATAATCTTAAAGGTGCTCTAAAGGTCTGTGCTGTAAAAGCACCAGAATTTGGGTCTGCTAGAACTGTGGCTTTGCAAGACATGGCTGCTTTACTAAATGCTACTGTTGTCGCCGGCTTAAGCAGAGAGTTTACGGAGAATCCTGAGGAATTTTTAGGGCGCGCCAAAAAAGTTGTTGTTGAAAAAAATGCATCCCTTTTTGTAGGCGTAGACTCCAATCTCGAACTCCTTAAAGAGAAGACAGAAGAGACTAAGCGGCTAATTGAAGACCCTCTTTCTACTGATTCTGACAGGGAGGTAGCCCGTCGAAGGCTAAGACGGCTTTCTGACGGTGTTGCCGTTATTAAAGTAGGCGGCGCAACAGAAATTGAAATGCTGGAAAGGAAAGACCGGATAGAGGATGCCATGTATGCAGCCCGGGCAGCAAAGCGAGGAGGAATCCAGCCTGGTGGTGGAACTGCCCTAATTTCAGCCAGTAAAAATGTTGGCCCTATAAAAAGAGGCAGTGATGCTTATGAAGCTGGTTACCAAGCTCTTCTGAACGCATGCGAAGCCCCTCTTTATCAGATAGCAAAGAACGCTGGCGAAATACCGGAAATAGTTGTAGGTAAAATTAAAAAAAGCAGAAAACCCTTTTATGGTTTTAATGCAAGCGACGGAGGATATTGTGACATGTTAGAAAATGGAATTATTGACCCGCACCTAGTGGTCTGTTCTTCTCTCAAGCACGCGGCATCTGTTGCATGCAACATTCTTCTTGTCGGTTGCTCAATCGCCTTGACCGATGAGATTTCTGATGACGGTCTTGGAATAATCGAAAATTTATAGTGCAGATTTTTTTGTTTTGCTGTATAATTGTAAAAGCTTCACCACAACTTATCAAGGAGGAATAAGGTGAGCAATAAATTTGATTTCAATTACAAGCCACTTAGTAAGGACAAAATCGAGTCCATGACTGAAGATGATATTTCGATTTTTATGCGAAAGTATAAAAGGATGATTAAGGAGGCCAGAAATTCCGGTAGAGATTCTACGCCGTATGAAGTAGAATATTGCTACCTAGATCATGAACTTCAAATGCGACGTAGTTACGGAAGCAAAAACAAGTAAGGTGTTTAATGTCAAAAGATTTACAATCGTTTTTCAAAAAGGTAGGCGAAACTCCTCTTCTGACTAAAGAAGAAGAGATAGAGCTTTCGAAAAAAATAGAGGCTGGCGACTCAAAAGCCAGATCTAGAATGATAAAAGCCAATATGAGATTGGCTATTAGCATCGCTAAAAAGTTTAGCGATCAAGGCGTAGACTTGGAAGATCTTATCCAGGAGTCTTCACTCGGTCTCATGAAGGCCGTCGATCGGTACGACTGGCGAAAAGGATTCAAGTTTTCCACTTATGCTAGTTGGTGGATTAAGCAATCCGTCAGACAAGCAGTTGCCAGCCACGGCGGCTCAATAAAGCTTCCGGCATACGCCAAAAATATGCTGTGGAAAATGCGGGTGATTAAAGAAGAGTATGAAGAGGAGTTCGGCATAACTCCGACGCAAAAAGAAATTGCGGATCTTCTGGGTACTACGGAGTCGACTCTAGCATCTTTTATGACCTGTGCATCCTCGCCGATCGAGCTAGATGCTCAAGCTTTTCAAAACGAGGATTCGGGTAGAAAAGTTCATGAGATTCTTCCGAATGATAATGAGGTTAATCTAGATGAAAAGATCGACCACGAAAGGCTGCTCGGTGCTGTTCGTGAAGCACTTGGTAACTTAACTCCTCGAGAAGAGGCTGTACTGAGAATGAGGTTTGGGATTTCTAATTCAGAGAAAAGTGAGGTGATTTCTAATGCCAATGCCTAAAGGACACAAGTCTAAATTTGGATATGCGACTGTAAAAACTTTTTCCGGCGGTTCTGACTACAGGGCTATAGCAGAAGAGATGACAAGCTCTGGCTATAAGATGAATCATGCCACGGCGCGTAACGTTTTTCTTAGCGCGCTGACAAAGATAGCGGAGCCGATTCATTCCTTACACGGCAATCCTTCCTCTGATGTTTCTTCTACAGTCAGAGACCCTAGGTTTCAAGAAGGAGTTGCTGCTATTTTATCGGAAATCAATCAAAAAACTAGATAATTTTCGATTATGGATGTTGTGAAAGAGAACAGCGGTAACGGTCCGAGGGATGTTTTAGTTGAAGTACCCCCGGGCCGTTACCTTATGGCAGAAAAAACGGCTTACTTGAGAATAAGTGAGAAACAAACTGGTCTTCTAGTTCACCACATAGGAGACAGCTATAAAGTCGTTTTAGTTAACGATAAACTAGTAATATTATGAAAAAGAGTGAAAATATGGTCCACGCGATATCCTCGGCTGGAATCGCTATCAACACATGCCTTTTCGGTATTCACCTCTTCAGGGATGATATCAAGTGGGCTATTTTTGCTTTAGTCTGTGCTTGCCTTTGTTGGGTAGGCGTTTTGCGCAATGATAAAGGAGATGACCTTGGCAACTAACGAAGACATTCAAAATCTATTCGATCGATACACCAGAATTGAAAACGAGATTAAGCTACTGCAAGAAGATAAGAAATTACTCTTAGCAGAGTTTAAGGAAAAAGTAGGAGCGAAGGCGTTCCAAGCCGCTCTCAGAGCCGCAAAAGCTTCTGCTAAACTGAAGCCGGAGGAGCGCAATGATTACGATCAAGTCCTATTAATCGTTGAGAAAGAACTCTGCATAGAGCACGTGGACTAAAATGCCGGTTCGTAAGATATTAAAGTGGCCTTCTGCTAAGTTAAGACTCAAATCCAAGGAAGTCTTAGATTTCTCTCAAGCTAAGCAGATAGCAGTTGACTGCAGGGACACCATGAGAGCCAACTTGGGCGTTGGAGTTGCAGCCCCTCAAGTAGGGTTTAGCTCAAAGATCCTAGTGGTTGATTCTAAGTACTTACCTTCTTTAGCGCCTTCTGCAGTCCTCGATAACGATGTCTGTGTCTTGATCAATCCAGATATATCTCCGATTTCCGAAGACACTTTCACTTGGGAAGAGGCTTGTCTATCCGTCGACGATGTTCAAGCGGAAGTCAAAAGATTTTCTTCGATAAGACTAATTTATCAAGACTTGGACGAAAATTTTAAAACCGTAGATCTAGAGGGCGAAGAAGCTGGAGTTGTTCAGCACGAAGCAGATCATTTAGATGGCAAACTTTTTATTGACCATTTGCCCATGTTTGATCGACGAAGAATTCTTAAAAAACTCAGGCGTAAAAATGCCGATAAAGATTCTGAGAGAAAGCAGAGAAACAAGAAGAAGTTAGCCGAAATCAAGAGACAAAACTCCCGCAAAAACAGAAAAAAAACCAAAAAGACTTTCGGTAAAAATAAACGCAGGAAGTAAAAGAACTCCGGCCTCATATTTAAGTAAAGAGGTCTTAACATGAAAAGAATGCTTCTAGAGGCCCGGGCTGACTTAGAGTCCGGTATTGCAAAATCATTAGGCCGCGGAAAACTAACGCAGGCTGAGCTTTCAGAGCTAGAAAAAATTACTGTTTTTGATCTGATAAACGATCATGATTTAGACAGCATAATGGCAGAAAAAGTGATGCTGCATGCTCAGGCTGAAAAGTATCGCATTTCTTACCAAGATCAGTACACGCCTAAACACGCAGATGATGATTTTGTGAAGCGCGGTAGTTTTACGCGTACTCATCCCATATCTGAATCCAGAGGGCTTACAGAGGACTATCACGAGCAAGATGACGGTCGTATGATGGATTACGGTCATACGAAGTCTGATAGCCACGAGGGTCGAATGATGCGACAGGCTCTTTATGATTTAGCAGTTTACAGTGCAGAGCTTCATGACACGCTAGATGATGATGACGATTTACCGCAATGGTGCCATTATAAGATAGCGAATGCTAGACAAAACTTGGGAAAAGTCAAGCACTACCTAGAGTACAAACTCTTTCGAAAGGGTCAAGTAGATATTGAATGATGAAAAATTTATGTAGAGCGCTCGTTTGTTTATTTTTAGCGCTGCCATCATGCAGTGACGAAAATACAAGTGCGCAATCTACGCAGCAAGTTCATCAAGCTCACACTGCTGACACCGAAGATTCTAACGTCAAAAAAGACACTTCAGTTTCTAAACAAGAAGAAGATGTTTTACAATGCGACGAGATAGGAAAAACCGACACCTCTTGGTGTACGTGCCATCCTCAATGCTGTCAATCACAACTCTGGTTTTGCCAACCTTCTTTCGGCGATCCGTCTTACTATAAGAAAGAAGTGGTCGTTGAAATATGCGACGACGATTTAAACCCTTGCCTTTTTGGAAACGACCCCAATTGCCCACCGCCTGAAATAATATATGAAGGTGAATGCATCGAAGCGTATGAATGTCCTCCTCTAGCCCAGAGTTTGGATTACGGATGGCAGTGGTGCGAAATGGATGACGGCACAATGGGTCAGCAAAACGTTAGTTGTGATAAAGGGCAACTCTATACATCACCATGCCAGCCCTGCTTACCAGAGATATGCAACGGCATCGATGACGACTGTGATGGATTAGTTGATGAAGAAGTTCTACCGGAAGAGTGTCAAAACGATTGTGGTACAGGGACGGCTGTCTGTGTTGACGGCTCTTTGGAATGTTTTGGGCCGGTTCCTCAAGAAGAAATTTGTGACGGATTAGACAATGACTGCGATGGAGAAGTCGACGAAGACCAACTGAACGTTTGTGGCTCTTGCGGACCGGTACCTGGTGAGTCTTGCAACGCTTTCGATGACGACTGTGACGGCGAAATCGACGAAGATCTTTTCGAGATGTGTAATACGGACTGCGGGTCTGGAATCAAAGTTTGCGTCGACGGTGCCTGGGGTGGATGTACAGCACCACAGCCTTCAGAAGAAATTTGTGACGGAATAGACAACGATTGCAATGGCCAGATAGATGATGGAATAAGTTGTTTATGCACAGTTCAGGATGTTGGAAAGCTTTTCCCGTGTGCCGAAGAACCACTGCTTTGCGGTCAGGGATTTAAGACCTGTGAGTGTGTAGACCCCAGCTGTGCCGAGATAGTAACTACTAGTTGTTATGCTGCGTGTCACTGGTTAACAGACCCTCCAGGCTCTGATCCTAACTGTGACCCCCTTGTGGGCATGCCTCTCGCAGAAGAAGAGTGTAATGCTTTTGACGACAACTGCAATGGACTGGTGGACGAAGACCTGATATCAGGTTGTTATACAGGGCCTGAGGGCACGTTAAATGTAGGGATATGCGAGCCTGGTACGATGGTGTGTGAAGTCGGAGTTTGGGGAAGCTACAATCAGACCAGCGATTTTGTACCCGGCTTGTGTGCTGACGAACAAGTCCCAAAAGAAGAAGAGTGCAATGGTCTTGATGATGACTGTGACGGCTTGATCGATTGGGGCGAGGAAGTGCCGGAAACGGATATTCTATTCGTTGTGGATTGGTCTGGGTCTATGATGGGTGAAATCGATGCAGTGCTCGTAGCGTTGAATCAGTTTGCTGGTTATTACGGTTTACAAAATAAACTACAGTGGGGACTAGTTGTTGGCCCCAGGCAAGTAGATGGAGATTACGAAGAGCGTCTTTACATGATATCTGACGTCGAACCCTTTCCGGACTTCTTGAATTCATTTGCTTCGTTGGGAAATGAGGGGATGAGCACTGGGAACGAGATGCTCCTCGACGCGCTCTATTTGTCAATGCAGAACATTGCTAGCCTGAATTTATATGACGTGAATCAACTTACGTGGGACTGGGACGTCGGAGAGTCTGTTCCTCCCAAAGACTTATTCGATATTTCGTGGCGTCCTGGCGCAAACAGAGTTATAATCGTCTTCAGCGATGAAGAGCCACAGAGCTATATGGTACCAGAAATATCAGTCGACGATGTAATGCAAACATGCACTGCAGTACCGCAGCTCAAGACTTACACTTTTTCAACTAAGACGTATTATGATTGGGATGAAATCGCTGACAAATGCGGCGGTAAATACTTCCCGTTGACAGACAACGCGACTGAGATGTACAATTATCTGATGGAGATATTAGACGAAGTCTGTGCGGCTCCATCTGAAAACTAGTTTTGCAATTCGGATTTTTCTCTCTGCTGTAAGAGGTAAACGTAGTCTTCGTATTGATTGGCAGCAGATCCTATGTAATCTTCTAGGCCTAAAGTCAAAACTCCCATGTTTTTAAACTCGTTTCTAATATGACCCAAAAACTCAAGGTAAGCTTTTACAAGTGATTTTGCACTAGCTGCAATGGCCAATGCAGACATGCTCACGGGAGAGGGGTATTCAGACAATATTTCGGCAGCACGAACAGTGACGCCGGT
>MDTG01327292.1_pt1 | contig 10710 bp, 10 predicted proteins | sample 811421 | NCBI WGS metagenome assembly MDTG01 (sample SAMN05326645, study PRJNA326480) | marine metagenome | isolation source: seawater | place: Pacific Ocean: South East | collected 2011
ATGGCAGAGGCGTGCCAAAGGCAAGAGAATTATATGATTATCTCACGAAGAGGTTTGGTGCATATAAGAATGGTTGGCAAAACGTGCGAATTGTGTATGAGGAAGAAGATGATGCGATGAATGAGCTAATGTCGTAAGTAAAACATTGATATAAGAATAACATTATTTTACTTTTTCTGTACTTTGCAGGTAGGAAAGCATTTCTGATAAAGGGTCCTAGCATCAGGATATCTGATCATCTCTGCTATAGAAGAACTTAACCAAGCACCAAATAGAAACTGCGTAAAGATTGAGTGCTGACCGGAAACATAGAAGGTATACAATAGCAGAACTCCTAACCACATCCAATGATGAATGTGAAAGCAGCTATTGTTACAGTGGTCTGTATCTTTCACTAGAACCATATTTACTAGAAACTTTGCTCTAGGCTCATGACCCTCTTTTCCACTGATAAATGGTAAAACCGTTACCAACGAGCCAATAATAACACCATATATGATATAATTGCTGATAGTTATCATTTATATATGGTGTTATTTTAATCAAATGAATTACATTTTTTGTGCAATGCAAACAGACAATCCAACCAGTAATGCAACAATTAATGAACTAGTTAACATTACCTGATTATGGTGAACTAACATATGCATAATTTGTGATTTAAAATTGAGATTTCCTGCACCTTTTGGAGGCATAATCTCATTTTCTGTTGCAAATGGAGTTGCTATGAGTGATAAAACAATGTTTAGTATCACACCAACAGCAGCAGCTTTTATATACAAGCTTCCTTTCATTATATAAACTATAGATATTTTAATCAAAAGTTGGAGGATTCTGTGCCAGCTTATGTGCTAGACGGTTCCAGGAATTAAACTTCTGCTTCATATAAGGGCAATGGTTAATTCCATGATAAACTCCAACAAAAAATACTGTACTAAATGCGTTTGCAAAGAGACTCATCAATGCTATATATGTATGCTATATTCTCTCTTTAAATATTTATGAAAACGTTCCTTGGAGCTTTATTTCTGTAGAACCACTGAACCTCTTGATACAGATATACAATAAATCTGGCAATGTAATAAACTGAGAAAGGGAAGATAATAAAAGCCAATGGTACTAGCCAGCCCTTCATAGTGGCATAGAGAGATTCTTGATAGAATGGCCCAATATACAGAAAGACTAACACAATGATAATGTATAAGTATGTTAGGCCTTTTCCAACATCATATAACCAGTCACGCTGCTGCTCTTCATATACGACTCTTCTATCATTGGTAGCAACTTGGCGTTCATCATCATCGATAGCTTTTTTCAGCGCTTCGTTTTCATCTAGACGTACCTTCAAAAGCTCTTGTAGTCGCGTCTTTGCTTTTGTTTCTGCCGTATAATCGTTGATTAAGACTTCAAGTTTTTTGGTGAACTCCTGATGTTTCACGGTACTACTTTTAAGATTGTCTTGAGCTTGACCCCCATAACGTTTCAATAGCATATTATTGTACGCAAGTGGTCCTTGCGAAAACAGCCAGTAGTTTTTCTCAGCTTGTACAGTGTTATTAGGAGCATTCTTTTCTTCGTATTTAGCTGCTTGCCACTTTCCATACAATTCTTGAGTCCTTCGTTTGTTTTGACATGCTGGGTCACAAGTCAAGAGATCATTTAGTTTCGCTACAGTTCCTTGCATTTGCTCCGGAGTCATACCAGCCATGGACGCCTGCTGTTGTGAAAATGTAGCTGCTGCTTGTTTCATTTGCTCATCGGAATATTTTGATTTGATTTGTTTCATAACATCATCAATACCACAGTCAGACATAATTACTTATATTAGAACTAGAAGAAATTATGTGTTGCTTAGACTTTTACAAAGTTACTAGATGCGTCAGAGTATGGTTTAACTACATTAGTTCCAGGCTTGAAAGGGCAAGAACCAGATGCTACTTTCACATAAGAGACTGGAAAACCGCCAGTCTGAAAGCCTTCGACGCACTGGTCTTTCTTTTCATCATACTTGGTACCACTGGCACAGCAAGACTGACCCACACATCCAAGACCCATCTCTTTGGCAAATGAATTAACGTCATCATCTAGATCTAGCTGAGCACCCTGAATTTGCTGCTTATCATATTCATAGACAGTAGGATTCTGTCCATCTGGATCCCAACTCCAGTCGAACTCATCAAAGTTCATGTTATTTCTAGATCCCAAGTTAATAGCACGGCGCAGTACAAAGTAACCTCCAACAACAATAATAATTGCGATTATACCCTTTGCAATATTATCAGGGATCCATCCTTTTTTAGCACAAATAGCCACCAATAGGAGTGGTGCACACACCATGATTATAAGTTTCATGAACTCTCCCTGTGCACGATACTTCGAAGCATAGTAGGTGTTAATCTCAACCATTCTCATCTTGTTTGCCTTAGTTGCAGAGAGAAGGTTCATATTTTTCTTGGCATTATTAAGTTCTTGTTCCATGACACCAGTTACAGTCATTTGGTCAACAAGATCGATTCTTGACTGAGCAACGCGCCCTTGCATAGACTTGTACATTGCATCAAGTTCTTGAAACATAGTCATTCGCATAGTTGATAATTCGTTAATCTTCTTAACAACCGCCTCCTGGTCCGCTGATGGAGCACCAAGAGCAGCATCAATTTCAAGCTTTTTGTATAACTCTGCCTCTTGTTTCTGCAATTGATTTATGTTCTTCAAGATGGCAGCCTGTCTGTCCTCGGCTTGCTTCAATGTTACATCAGATAACTCAGCATTTGTATTGCTCATCGTATATATATTAAAAGTAAGATAATATATCTACACTCCTGTTATCAAAACTTATTTTGTTGCCTTAATGCTACCTATCACTGCAGCTGCACCCAGAGCTGTCCATAGCACTAGTTGCATATTATTACTAACCATATCAAGTCCTGAACTTTCCTCCATTCCACCGGCATTTTGTACTTCTCCCTGAAGAACTTCTGTTTTTTTGCGCACTTTATCGAAAGTATGAGAATCCTTCTGTAACTGATCAAGTTGATCAATTATATCCTTGTCTAGAGTAGCATTTTGCTGATTAAGAATATCAAGATCCTTTACCATTCCAGTAGTAGCCTTTTCTAATTTTGCTTCAGCGGCAGCAACAATCTTTAATTGTTCTGCAGTCATCTTACCAAGGGAACACTTTGTTTTGGGAGTCATACCAGAACCTCCGATCATGTTAGCATATGTGCTTCCGAATGTTGTACCCATGTTGCTACTGCATGTTTCTGGATTAGCTACTTTCACTCTACGAGCATATAGCGTATTTTGGCCTGTCGTGTCTAATAGTCTATTTTGACGTGGATATACACTATCTAGTAATGTACAATTATTGCTACTGGCACCATTGTTCATAATAATTCCCTGACAATGATCTAGTTTATTACACTCGGCTTTGCAGCCATCGAAATCAGCTGTCAGCTGGTTCATAATACCTTTTGTTTGAGTGAAATTACCAGATATTTCTACGAAATCCTGACTTTGTGATACCATACTACTAGGATACTCTCTTCGATGCATATTAAGATCAGAATATGCTACTTTCCCTGCATAGTTATTACTGGCTAGACCTGCGCTCATAGAATAGAAGGCTCCTTTTCCAGCGGTTGTAGTGACATATCCGTCTTTACCTAAACCTTCTGCTGACGGAGCAGGAGGATCGGTACACACCTTTTCTTTTTGCCAGCTATTCATACCAGGCCAAGGACTTGGACCTCCTCCTCGAAGATTGTATCCGAATCCATCCCTTGTAATACCTTTACATTCATCCATAGTGTTGCATTTTTGTTGTGCTGCTTCAAGATTATCATAGTTATATCGATCTGCAGGGCCACCGCCACCTGTAAGGGCGCCGTGAATATTCTGATTTGGCAAAGATTTGTACTCTGTTTTACATACAGGAGGTGGTGGAGGTGCATTTCCAGGACGCGGTGGATGACATCCTAGCTGCTGATACGCCACAACTAACTGACTCGTACTGCCATCACTCACAACGGTAAGATAACAGTTACCTGACGGAGAACCAACCCACTCGCCGATGCCTAGACCTTCGCCAGCTTTGATATAGTTTCTGCCGTACTTACTCTTTACAGCTGAGAAAGTCTCAATTGCTAAACCAGTTTTATTTGGACCACTACGCCAATATATCTGGCTACCATCATCGTTCCTTAATATAACTTCACCATTATCGTTTATTTCTAGTACTCCTTTCGCACATTCCATAAACTCATTTGAGCAGTCATACTGTGCCCAATGTCCATCTGCTGATGCAGGAATCAGCACTTGTTTTTCAGTTGTACCTGGTGAACACTTATATAGTGACGTAAACTCTTTTGGACATCCTCGAGCAGGATCAGGATCTGGCCATATTGGCACAGATGCCTTGATGCCTTTCGTTGCCGCTGACTCAGCTTTCACAAACTTATTAGTTGTATCAAGCCAATTATTTTGTTTTACAGACCATGCTGGTGTTGACTTTGCTTGTCCCATGTTAACTAGTATATCAATATATTATTTCTCTAAAAGTATATTGATATTTACACTACTGCCTTGGCAATGGACATGGCTTTTTGTGCAGCGGCTTGCTTGGCCTGCTGAACCTGATATGATTTAAATGCTTGTGCATTCGCTTGCGCCTGAGCGACCTTCGCCGCAACAGGATTGGTCTGACCATTACAGTTTGCGCCATATGTAGCTGCGATAACATTTATAGTAGCACCGTTTTGAGCATCACAATTGTCAAATGGCTTACTCTTATCCCACAACTGCAAGTTCTTCACACTTCTCAAGTCGCCTGATGGATCGCTCATACCTACTTGACCATTATAGAATACTGCTGCCATTTTGCCACCACCATCAACCTTTTGTAGTACACTTGATACTTGCTGTACCGTGCCAAGCTGCGATTTGGAAACAATATCCTCTCCTGTGACACCAGGATTTCCAACATAGCAGCCGAAACTACCTCCATAGCTGCTCGGTCCGATAGCGAATACATCTGCTCCTTTATCTGCTGCACGAATCCTGCATCGTTCTAGCGCTTGCGCCCCAGATTGTTGCAGGCTGCTAATATCTTGTTGTTCTGTAGCGTATTCTGAATAGTTAATTCCTTGTCTACATCCCAACCATGCTTGTTTATTAGTACTTGGATCAGTTGCACCCATTACCTGCAAGTTAATATTTGTGGAGGCACAAGATTGACCTTCCGCCATAGGCTTGCCAATAAAAAAGTTTGGCACTGCATCAGCCTTCCTCAAAAGGCCTTGTGGAGCATCGGAATCGGCACTAAAGCCTGCCTCTACTATCGCAGGATTGCAGCCATTCTTTCCCTTATTAGCATTATACACCGCAGGAGTAACGGGCATGAATATATTGCGGTCAGTAATATAGCCCATATTACCATTCTTGAGTTTGACAAACTTGTTGCGATATTGCGCACCAGGTCCTTTATCTGAAGAGTTATTAACAAACATAGATGTTTCTGTCATAAGTGTTTTTTGAGCACTAGCATACTGGCTTCTTGCCGTATCAAAACCCTTTCGAATGTTTGCAATATGCTGAGCTTGTTCGTCATTACGATTATTAGCAGCACTAGAACCAAAAGCACCAGTGAATCCTTCAACCTGAGTTGTCACATTTAAATTGCATTTTCCAAAACGTGAAAGATCTCCAGTGAAACCTTCTACTAGAGATGCTTGAGCGACAGGGCCGCAGGTTCCGAAACGAGATAGTTCAGGTTGCGGACCATTTGAATATGAATTGATTCTGCCACCATCAATGGTAGCAACTTTGTTTTTATTGTAATCCAAGTATTTTACACCTTGCTGAATACCAAAATCCGTGAACGTGTCATTAAGATCCGTCATTTTTATATCTACTATAGAGTGTGATAAAAATGTAATTACATGTACTTCTTAATAAGGTAGTACACAAAAACACCAATAACTATTGCTAGGATAGCATTGTCAATATTGCTGACCTGATCATCAATGATGGTCTTTGCAGTAAGACCGATCACAATAACACCGACAACTGCTATGACTACAAATTGCAGCCAGTTAGATTTCTGATCCATTTCAGTGCTGTTAAGATCTCCATTGATGTTTATCATCTCTCTTTCTAATACTTCAATTTCTTTTCTGCGCTCGTTTGCAAGTTGAATTATCCTGTCCATTTTTGGCTTTTCATGAGCAACAATACGTTGGTCGATTCCACCCTCCGGAATTGCCTTTTCTAAAAGTTCCTTCCCTTGCTGTACCGCAGCCAACAATATTTCGTTAATCTGCTTCATCTCTTCCATATTCTCAATTGCAGCTAGAAAATGTCTTTGTCGCATATTCATAATGTACGTTTCGTTAACAGACTCGTATGCTTTTGTTAGCATGGCTATTTCTTTATCAACAACCTTCAATTTCATTATTGTTGGATAATGTGGAGACGTATCTGAACCATCTGATACAGTAACTTGTGTCGATGACATCTTATACTATAAAGCGAGAATTATTACAAAAACTTTCCAGACATCATGTAATGTTTATATGCCGAGTGTGCTACAAACCAAACAATCAATATTGCAAATATCACGCCTACATAGTCCATAAGCTTTGATCCATCAGATGTGTATGCACGTACAGTAAGTGCAATAACTGCTATTAATGCAAAAAACCATGCAATCATTTGTATGTATCTCATACGTTGATTAAGATTGCTATCTTCTAATTCACCGCTTGTTGTAACCATACTTGCTTGATAGTTATTGAGATTATTTCGGTCGGTCTTGATTTTTGAAATGCTTTGTGTTAATTGCTGCTGCTGCTGCTCTAAAGCCATTTGCAACTCTACATCCTGCACTACCAATTCTCCTAGACGTTCGGCCAGCTGCTCACTAAGCACTAAAAGTTTATCATTTAGTTTCATAAGCTTTGTCCAGATCGCCGGGTCTATATCCAATTGTGGGCATGTATCGGTGGACTTCATTGCTCCTCCGGATGGGATAGCATTATATTGTGCATCCTCAAGTTCCACAACTGGAACATTGCAAGAAACTTCTTTATTTTCCCACATATCTGTTGAATAGACATGACGATACCCTTGAATATCAACCCAAGAAATCTCACCAGACTTCTTATTTCTGATGTTTTTCCCTGCAACACCGCATGCCTGACCTAATCCCATATCGGGACCAGATTGTAACTTAGCCAATATGCTTGAATCTACAGTAAGAGCATCAGACGGACACGATGATGCATTCTTAGCCCATGCATCAGTTGAGTACTTATGAGTGAATCCAAAGTCATTAATATAGCGATAGTTACCATCACTAGATGTGATAGCTTGCCCGAAATATTTCGATAAGTCCTTATCCTTTTTACGCAGTTTGAGGACACTTTCACTGAAAAGTCTGTACGTTGACTCGTATTCTGTAAGAGTTTTGTTGTACTCATCTTCAAGTTTAGATACATCATCCTTAGGTGATTTTTCAGCTGCAACTTTGGGTTGTTGTACGTCCATCGCTTCAATTACAGAACCCACACCAGGCATAGACGACTCCTCAAGAAGACCCAAGTTAGGTGCTATCTGTCGGTTATAGTGTCGATTAAAATCCATCAATTCTTGACCTTGGCGCAACGCCGGATCGTTTTCCACAGCACTATTAGCATTTGGAATAATACCTAAATCGTTTAAGAAGCTAAGAACCTTCATTTTCTATACATTAATAATAGAAAAAGAAGTAACACGCTCAGCTAGTCTGAGTAAATCGTTTATAAACATTATATCCTATTCCAGATATAGCGGCAAACATAATCCAATTTTGCAGTAATTTAAAGTTATAGAGAAATCTAGAATCGTCATACATTCCTATAGCCCCTTCTCTATCGTTCTCTAGACTTTGAAGATCAACTATAAGCTTGGCATTGTCTACTTCAATCTTTTCGATTCTCTGCATGATTTGCTCCGCTTCTGCAGCAGTTGTGTCGATATCTTGCTGTAAAAAATCGTTGTATTGAAATAAATCCCCTCTAATAGTATCCATATTGCCTTGATCTTTTGAGAACTGTTGTCTGTAGTTCTTTAGATCTGGAAATGTTTTTGCATAAGGAAAAATTGCAGCTAGTTCCTCGGCACCAACCTTCCAATCTTTATTGAGTACGCCTAACACTAGTTTATATTGTTCGGGAGTATATCTTACAGCCATCCTTTGATATATATTATGCAGAACATATTCTGTAGAATGGAGCCGTAATAGCTGTCCTACTAGGACGCAAGATTTCACACATCTCCCCAGGACGAATCCCAATAGCCAAAGATACTGGACTAAACCGAGATATGTCAGGAAACTGTGAGTCTTCTATAATATTGTATCGTTTTCGGATTGCATCTGCTTCAGATTCAGACAGCACTCGGTGAGACGGTACTAGTGTATGTTCAAGGATGTTAAATTGAAGTTGCCTCAAACCAATCACTGTAATCAAATAACGCATCTTAGACCAGATTTCACGCAAAGCCTTCTCCATAGAGTCATTGGCGTTATCTTTAGCGATGACAATTAGGTCATCATTCTTAGTGAGAACTGAATCTAGAGTATATAGGTCATCGATCATGTCCATAATATTATTTGAGCGAAGGCTTTTCCCTAAATGGTACTTTACATACGCTTTGCGTCCGGTCTCTTTATTTTCCACTAGCATGTCAAGTTGAGAGTTTTGGAGCATAACGTGTACCTGTGCGACTGATGCACCCTTATAGCTCTCAACATCATAACCTCTCTTCTCAAGTTGAGTGAGAACATTGTCTCTACTTTTTGATATCTGTACGACGTATCCGCTTTGTGCCATGGTTGTATATTATACATGACTATTTATTTAAATTGCTTCATTTTTCTAACATTTCGTACAGTAATGGTGTCACTTTACGAAATACTCTTTTTAGTTGTCTATAATTATTACTTTCTTTTTGTTATCGTCATCTCCAGTGCTACTACCCGAGTCATTTGAACCATCATCTGATTTTGGGGCTAGAATGCCTTTGATACCTGAAGTACCATCCGAAGTTTTAGTATCAACTTTAATTACTTTTTCTTTTTCTTCTTCCTTTGCTGTCTCTATCGTATTGCTTAGTTTTCCAGCTGCTTCCTCGCTTGCGTCGCTATCGCTCTTAGGTTGTTCACCTACATTAATGATGACATTCGTAACTGGTGGTTGAACAGTACCTTGTCCAGATGGCGGTTTATTAGGATCATAGGGTGGTGATTCCGGTTGGTATGGTGGACTGCTTGGCGGTTTATTAGGATCATAGGGTGGTGATTCCGGTTGGTATGGTGGACTACTTGGCGGTTTATTAGGATCATAGGGTGGTGATTCCGGTTGGTATGGTGGACTGCGAGGAGCTAACTCAACTCCTTCTTCGCCTTTAAGTTTGGCTATAACACGATTCCAATTTCCAGGCTCTTGATCGGCAATTAATGCCTGGATAACCGGAACATCATGGATGCGAGTACCATTAGGAAGATTTAGATCATCTGGTTTCCAGTCAACTGGATAACGATTTGGTGCTTGGTAATCATGATCATCAACCCACCATTTTTCCGATTTACCATCTTCAGGAACAATAATAGAACGATAGATGTCGCCCTCTTCCCAGCCACTTCTTTCGAACTCCCAACCCCAGTGAATAGGATCACTTTTTCCCTTAGCATACTCTGGTGTTGGACTTTTAGGTGCATATGCTGGACTATTAGGCGGATAGGTTGGACTAGTCGGATCATATGCTGGGCTGGTTGGTACGTAGAGCGGTGATTCCTTGTCGTATTGAGCTCGAGGACTAACTGGAGCATACCCTTGAACAGGTGGTGTATCAACAAATGGATTGTCTTCATAAAGACCATGTGGAGGAGGTGCTCTCGTGTAGTCAGGCTGCGGTGTGCGGTCTAATACCTCATCTTTATATTGTGACCGAAGCTGCTTGCTCGCAGCTCGCTTTTTGACCTCAGCTGGTGTCACCTTCTCATCTCCAGTCAATTTAATAATATTGTCAGAGAAGTTCATGCTTGTTAGCTGGTCGATGTTTTCCTCAGTTATGATTCTCATTTGAATATTCATTGTTGCTAGTTCTTGCATAAGAAGTTTGAATGCATATGGAATCCTAATGATACTGAATGATCGACCATACTTTGTCACGTTATCGACGTTGAGTCCATCATCCAATGTACCAGTGAATCTAATAGGGCCATCTGAAAGAGGACTCAGGAAAAGATTGTAGCTTTCATTGTAAATGGCCGTCATACCTGACTTATTACAAATAGCCATATAGTACTCATCACCTCTTACCAGCATAGACTCTTGCAAGAAATGCATTGCACCGTGACCCACAATACCATCACGTTCCATCTCTCCCACACGCAGACCGCCATCATTAGCTCTACCTTGTACAGTCTGTCTTGTGAGTAGCGTGCGAGGACCTTTTGAGCGGTAGTTAATCTTGTCTTTAACCATGTGCTTTAATCTCATGTAGTAAGTTGGTCCAATGAAAATCTCAGCAAACATCTGCTCACCACTCTCACCATTCATAAGATACTGGTTTCCACTAGAATTAAATCCAACTTCTGTAAGCATTTTCCCAAAACTAGTTGCTTTTTGACCTTTATTCATGAAAGCAGTACAGTCACCAAATCCG
>MDTG01371739.1_pt1 | contig 10710 bp, 6 predicted proteins | sample 811421 | NCBI WGS metagenome assembly MDTG01 (sample SAMN05326645, study PRJNA326480) | marine metagenome | isolation source: seawater | place: Pacific Ocean: South East | collected 2011
CGCGGAAGAAGCCGGGTAACGAAGGCTGTTCCGAGAAGGGCTATGGCCATCCCAAGGATCATGCGACCAGTGACTTCCTCCTGGAGGAAGAGGGAGCCCCAGAGGATGCCGAAGGCGGGGATAATGAAGGTCACGGTCGTGGCGGCCGTGGCTCCATTGCGCTTCAGGACTCCGAAAAAGAGGATGAAGGCTATGGCGGTGCAGAGGAGGGCGAGAGCGAGGGCGCTCGCAACTGCGCCCGCGCCAGGCCGGGCAGGAGGAGGAAAAATCATGACGATGGGCAGGAGCACGAGGGAGGCAGCGAGAAGGCTTCCAGCCGAGACCGCAAGGGAGGAGAGATGGGCGAGCCGAACCCGGGCGTAGTGCCCGGCGAAGCCGTAACTGGAGGTAGCTCCGATGACGGCGACAATGGGCCATCCCGTCCCATTCTGCCGGAAGTCGAGCTGGTTGCTGGTCAGGATCGCGATACCCGCAAGGCCAATGACGAGGCCGAGGACCTGGAACCTGGTCAATGGAATACGAAGCCACCAGAAACCGATCAGGGCCGCGCAGATGGGAGTGGTGGCATTGAGCAGGGAGGTAAAGCCGGCCTCCAGTTGAAGGCTGGCCCAGCAGAGCAGGGAAAAGGGAAGGGCGGCGCTGAAGAGACCAAGAATGAGCAGCGGTCCCTCGCAGCCGCGCAGGGCGCGAAGGTTGTCCGGTCGCAGGAGAAAGGGAAGGAGCAGAAGCGCGGCTCCGCTGATGCGGGCAAAAGTGGTGGGGAAAGGGCCAAGTTCCGGGACGGCGAGTCGCATGAAGAGGAAGGAGGCCCCCCAGATGGCGGAGAGCAGCAGTAACCGGAGGGTATCGGAGAGGCTCACCTTTGCACCTGTGCTTTGCAGAAAGCAACCCGAAGGGGAGAAAAAGGCAGGGCTTCTCGAGGACGGCGGGCTCTACCAGGACCGGAGGAGTCGAGGGCCTCGCTAGGCGAGTTGAAGAGGTCCGTCCTGGCTCTGGGTCCGGTTTCCAAATGACTTCACGCGGTGGCCGAAGGAATGAGCCAGAGAGATCAGGAGTCGGTTGTGAGGCTGACCACCAAAATCGTGGGAAAATCCCGTCTTGAAGTCAGATCCACCGCCGAGCAGAACGAAGGGAATGTCGTTCTGGCTATGAGAGTTGCCTTTCCCCAGTTCATTGGTCCACAGGATGGTGGTATGATCAAGCATCGTGCCTTCAGCCCCGGGTTCGGGCAGGCTATCCAGTTTTGAGGCCAGATAGGCAATTTCTCCTGCGAACCATTTGTTGATCCGCAAAAGCTTTTCCTGCGCCTTCTTGTTCTTGTCGGGTTCGTGGGAGAGGCTGTGGTGCCCCTCCTCGACATCAAGCCACCGCATCCGTGCCTGTCCGACCGACCTCATGTACTGAAGGCTTGCAACCCTGCACATGTCATTCGCGAGCGAATTGACAAGCAGGTCAATCTGCATCCTGCTGATCTCCGGGGTGTTGTCGTTGACCAGCTCAATATTGGGATCCAGCTCGGGTTCGGGGTGGACCAGGTCGGCCGGGTTTCCGGCCGCCTTGAGCTCGCTTTCCATCGCGCGCACAAGCTCAAGGTGATCGGTGAGTCTCTGCTGGTCTTCACTGCTGATTTTTGCAGAGACCTTCCGAAGGTCTTCCCCGACATCATCAAGCAGCCCGGCAAGCGTTGTCCGGTCCTTGCTCTGTCCGTAGAGCCGTTTGAGCATCTGGTAGGGATCATCGACGGGAGCCACGGGTTTGTTAGATCCGGCGTAGATCATCCTGGTCCAGTTGTCGGCCCGAGCGGGAACCGCAACCCCGAACTCAAGGGATCCGAAACGAGTGCGGGTCGCCGGGTTGTTCTGGAGGAAGTTCCGGATCTCCTGGTCGATTGAAATTCCGCTTGCCCAACCGGCCGGCGAGTCAGATCCCCCCTGGATATTTCCGGGCAGCAACTCAATGCCAGTGAGCAGACAGCTCATTCCCCGCTGGTGTCCATCGCCGTCCCCACGAATCTTGTTGTTCAGCCCCTTCAGCATGAGCATGCGGTCCTTGAAAGGAGCGAGGGGTTCCAGGATGGACTTGAGGTCCCTTAACGGTCCGGGCGAATCCTGCCAGAATTGGGGGGGAAGGGTCCCGTTAGGCGAAAATACGATGATGAGGCGCTGCCGGCGGGCCCGGGTTTGCGCCGCTTGCAGACTGGGAAGGCCGGCGACAAAGGGCAGTGAAGCACCCGAGAGACCGAGGTCCCGGAGAAAGGTGCGGCGGGTACGTGGAATCGTCATTTGGCCTGATTGAGTCCTTTATTTGGCGGCGAGCGGCTTATCCTTGGCCTCGTGGCTCACCGCCACTCGGGTCAAGTTTACGAGTAAACTCCTGATATTGTAACCAGATTTTACGAATTTTGCGTGCAGGGAGGCCTTTGTGCCTGGCCCGTAGGCGTTGATGGATTGCTTGGTAAAATGGTGAAAAAGGTGGGTAATGAAGGCCTCATGGGCCAAACGGCTTCCGGCCGCCATGGTTGCGAGGTCGTGGATGTTGGCAATCGGAACCTCACTTTCATCCTCGTTGACGTATCGGGTAGACGTGTCGACGGACTTGCGGTTGTCCTCGAGGCGGTGGCGACCGACTGCATCAAAGCTTTCGAGGCTGAATCCCACCGGGTTGATGACCCGGTGGCATTCCATGCATGAGTCCGCCTTGGTGAGCTGGGTAATCTTTTCGCGCATGGTCAGAGATGGATCGAACTCATCGTCATTGAACGACACCGCCTCGACAGGGGGCTTGAGAAGACGACCGAGGACGTTCCGGCTGATAAAAACACCCCGGTGAATAGGCGACGTGCTGTTGTGATAAGAGTGAGCTGCGAGCAGGAACGGGTGCGTCAGGATTCCTGAGTTTGGCCTGTCCCGGAGGGTGACCTTCCGCAACGTGTCACCCTGCAGGGGCTCAGCACCATAAAAACTGGCGAGGCGCTCATTGAGGAACAGGTGTTCATTGAGCAGGAGATCGCGGTAGTCGGAGCGATCACTCCAGACCACTTCGTCTACAAAATGCTCAAGTGATCGTCGCAGGTCCATGACCAGGCGTTCGTCGAAGCCGGGAAAACGACTGGGGTCCTTGCGAAGGTCGTGCTGTCCGTCGAGAGCCAGCCATTGCCGGAAAAATCCGCGCATTTTCCTCTTCGCCTTGTTGCTCAGAAGCATGCGCTGAATCTGAGCGTTAATCTGCTCCGGGCTCTGGAGGAGGCCCTTCTGCGCGGCGTGCAGGAGCTTCTGGTCGGGAAGCCCATCCCAGAGGATCAAAGCCAGCCGCGCGGCCACCGTGTAGCCGTCCGGGCGGCCTCCGTTGTCGGCGAGGCCCGGGTAGAGAAAGTGGGGAGAGGTCAGGACCAGCAGCATGGAATGCCTGAGGGCGACCATCGGATCGGCCTCGGTGTCGAAGCGGCGGTCGACGAAAGTCTCCCGCTGCTGTGCGTTGAGAGGTCTTCTGAAAGCCCGGGAAGCGAATTGCTGGGCATAGGATCGCAGAAGCACGGGGTCCTTGCGCTGCTCCTTGCTCAGTCCTGAAACGCCACCGAGATGGGTGATGAGATGGTTGACCAGGTCCACTGCAGCGTAGGTGGTGGCCTGTTGCCATTCCTTTGAGATCCCCGATCCTCGCTCATACCCGAGGCTTCTGTCGTCCGGGGGAAAACTGGATCCAACGACGGTGACCGTGTCCAGGACCTCCGGCATGAGGTAGTCATTCGGGATGGGCTCCCAGACTCCGCCCGGAGGCTTCCAATCAAGATGCAGGGAGGCCACCTTTTCCTGGTATGTGAAATAGCGGAGGTAGACCGGATAGCCACGACCGCCGAGAAGAAACTTCGTTCCGGTCTTTTCTTGCAATTCATTCCTCGTGCTAACGTAGGCATCAATGAAGGAATTCTTGTCATCATCTCCCCGAAAGGAGTTCAGCAGGAACAGGGCGCCGTTGTGGGTTCTCACCCGGAACTGGTAGAGGCCCGTTTCTGGAACAAGAAGAGAGCCTGACCAGCGGACGGAAAAGCCAGACTGGTTGACTTTCTCCGCCGGAACGCCACCCCCCCAGCTGAAGTCGATGTTGGGATCGATCCGTTCAAGCACGTGTTCCTTCTCCTTGTTCATCTTCTCGATGTTGAAGTAGCGTCCCCGCAGTCCCCTGCCGGGCACGAATGTCTGGGGGCGTTTGAAGGACTCGATAAGATCCGCTGCAGATTGCCGGTATTGCTCGTTTGTCAGCCGAAGCAGGTCAATCCGGGGAGGGCGATTGCGAAGCTGTGCTGCCGGGCTGTAAAACTCTTCGAAGATATACTGGGCCACGGCATGGGCGTCTTCATCGATGACCTCGTCCTCCTTGTCCTCCGGCATGGCCCTGTGGATGTAGCGGGCCAGCGAATTGACCGACTTGCTGCCATAAAGTGCCTCATCATACTCTTCAACAACTCCCTGGCCCTTGTCACCATGACACGAGGCACAATGCTGGGCGTAGAGCTTCCCTCCATCGGGCTGACCGAAGGAGATCCAGGGGGCTGCCAGGATCGCCCAGAAGACTAGAGAAGGGTAACGCATCCGCGGGATATACGTAGGGCAGGCACTTATTTATCGTCCTAGCCGTCAGGGAGTATATTCCCGGGTTCGGCATATTTGAACCCCGATTTTCGCCGTCTTGGGGGTAGCGGGCCGTCCACTCAGGGGAATGAGGGTGGCGGAATCTCTTCTCCGGGCCGGGCGAAGGTATTACCCGGATTGGGTTGTCGGGAGCGCGAGCCGAACGCTTCCCGGCTCAATCGTAGAGCGGCAGGGGGTAGCGTTTGCTGACGCTGCGGTCTTTTTTGAACGAGTCCTCCAGCTTGCGGAGGACCCCGGGTTGCGCCTCCGCGAGGTTGTTGGTTTCCCCCGGATCGGAGTCGAGGTCGTAGAGCTCCCAGGGATCCGGTTTTTTGCTGCGAACCCTCTGGCGTACGGCCTTCCACCTTCCGTCCATAACCGCTAGCTGCCCGCGGTAACCGTGAAACTCCCAGATCATGGGCTTGCGCCTGGCGAAAGTCTGGGTGGCACCTCGTCGGGAGTGGAGAACGGGGACGAGGCTGTCTCCGTCGAGGTCGGCGGGTGCCTCTGCGCCCCCGATATCGCAGAGAGTCGGGAACCAGTCGGGAAAGTAGGAAGGAGTCTTGTCGGTGCCGCCCTCGGGCGTGATGCCGGGCCAACGGACGATGCAGGGAACGCGAATGCCTCCCTCGTAGACACTGCCCTTGAAGCCGCGCAGGCCGGCGGTGGAATTGAAAAAGGACGCATCAACACCGCCCACTCCGAAGCGTTCATCTCTCGATCCGTGGGTAGTGCCGTTGTCGGAGGTGAAGATGACCACCGTTTTGCTGACGAGCTCGTGCTTCTCAAGTCTCTTCAGGATAGTACCAACGTGCTCGTCGAGGTCAGAGATCATGGCTGCATAGCCTGCACGGGGCCGGGGATGGGGAAGGTAGCCGTTCTGGCCGCGGTAGACGCCTTTCTCGCGATCCCACTCAGCAGGGTAGCGATTGACCCACTCCTGCGGCGGGGGCATGGCGACGTGTGGGTCTACGAAGGGGCAGTAGAGAAAGAAGGGCTTTCCGGTGGTGGCGTGCTTGTCGAGGAACTCGACGGCCTCGGCAAGGATACGGTCGGGAGCGTAGGTGTCCGCCCGGTAGTCGTCAGCCACGATCGGGCCCTTTGGTTTGCGCTGGTGCCCGGGAACAGGCTTCTGGTTGATGGTTTCAATTCCCTCGTCGTCATCGAGGAAGGGAGGGTAGAAGGAGTGGGCGTTGCGCTGGCAGTTGTAACCGTAGAAACGGTCGAAGCCCTGCCGGATGGGAGAACCGGCGGTGTCCGTAGGTCCAAGCCCCCACTTGCCAAATCCGCCCGTGGCGTAACCGGACTTCCTGAGGGCTTCGGCGATGGTGACCGCCTCAGCCGTGATCGGCCACTGCCCCGGAAACTTGCGGCCATTCTTTGAATCGCCATTGTTGCGAATCTCAGCATGCCCGAGATGACGTCCGGTCATCAGGACGCAGCGCGCGGGAGCGCATACGGGCGCGCCGGTGTAGTGTCTGGTGAAGCGCAGGCCCTCGCTGGCGAGGCGATCCAGGTTTGGAGTCTTGATTTTCTTCTGTCCGTATGAGCCGAGCTCTCCCCACCCGAGGTCATCAGCAAGGATGAAGACGATATTCGGACGGGAAGCGTCCCGGGCGGGAGCGGATTGGACGGAGGCGCCGCAGAGGATAGCCCCGCAGGTCAGGATGGATAGTTTCATGGGGAGAGGAATTCTACTTCGACGCGGCGGTTGAGGCGGCGCCCGGTGAGAGTGGAGTTGTCAGCGAGAGGGTGTTCGGGGCCGAGTCCGCGGACTTCGGTGATCCTTGCGGCGGGGACGCCTTCGCGAATGAGAAATTCCGCGATGTGCTGGGCGCGGCGTTCACTGAGGGAAAAATTCGCCCGGGAATCTCCGATGTCACAGGTGTGGCCGGTGACGCGCAGCGTAGCATCTGGCCGGATGGCCAGGATGGTGCGGACCTGGGTGAGGAGGCGGTTTTCCTCTTCGGCGGTAGCGGTTCTATTCATCGCGAAGTGGAGGGGCTCGACCTTCAGCGCGAGAGGAGCTCGCTTCGGCTTGGCGGCTTCCAACGTCACGGAGGCCAGGCGGGATGCAAACTCCTCGCGGTCGCTCGCGAAGACGGCACGTTCGATTTCCAGCTTCTGCCGTGCAAGGGTGAGGGCTTCTTTGAACTTGCGGGCTCTCCTCCTCACCCTCTCGTTTTCCTCTTCCTGGGTCCGCAGGGCCCGGCGGAGTTCCTCCGAGGTAGCGGTGGCCTGCCTCGCGATATGCTTCTGCAGGGTGAGGGACTTGCGTAAGCGGAAGCTGGAGGCCTCCGAGAGCCTGGTCAGGTGGGTCTGTGCCTCGAGGGCCCTGGTGAGTTCCCTGGCGAGCTGCGCGTGGGCTTCCGCCTCTTCCTGAAGGAGATCCTGTAGATCCTGCTTCCGGCCGCGTTTTTTACTTCCGATCCGGGCTAGCTCGAAGCTGGACCCAGAGATTTTCAGGGAAGAGTGCTCAAAGCGATCGACGAGGGTATCGACAACCTGAAGGGTGCTGCCGCATTGGCGAACCTGTTCTCGAGGGCGCTTTTCAGCCGAGGTTAGGAGCGGGGTGAACGCGAGGGCGGCGGCGAAGCAGGCCGCAGTGCGCGGCACGCATCGGGCAGTGATCATGGCAGGGTTGGGGTTGAGGAGTGGGAAAGGCAGCATGAGAGCCCGGCCCCTGCAAGACAGAAGAGCGGTCAGACGTCAGCGCGTCTTCTTTCGCTTTTCCTGCGGTTTCTTGTTGTTGCGCGCCTTTCCCTGACGGGTGTGGGCGATCTCCTCGGTGGCGGCACCCTTGTCACCCTGTGATTTCATCCAAGTGTCGAGCTGGCTGGAGAGCTCCCTGTGTTTGGCGGCGAGTCTGGGATCGTCGATAAGATTGACAAGGCAATGAGGATCTTTCGCCACATCATACAGTTCCTCTGGTGGCCGCTGCTGATACTTTGTGACCATTGCCCGGGCATGGGCGTCCCCTGCCCCGGCTTTTTCCTGCCAGCTCGCCCAGAAGGCGGCCTTACCATCTCCTCCCTTCCGGGTAACCGCGTTGGTGAAGAGGGTGCCGGGATGGAGGTTACGGATGTAGCGGTACTCTTTTGTGCCGCAGCTGCGGATCCCGAAGGCGTCACTGCCATTGATGATCCCACGGGTGGTGTGCAGGCCGTAGGTGTAGGTCTTGTGCTCGGCACTCTTGCCAAGCAGGACGGGAAGGAAGGACCTGCCGTCGAGCTTCAGCGGTTTGGGGTCGACGCCAGCTGCCTCGAGGAAGGTGGGCGTCACATCGACGTACTCCACCAGGGCGTTTGTCGTGGTCCCGGGGCGTATCACACCGGGCCAGCGGGCGATCATCCCGGACGCGAGTCCCATTTCGAAGCAGGTCCACTTGGCAAAGGGAAAAGCGGATCCCTGCTCGGACACGACGATTACGATGGTGTTATTGCGCAGTTTGAATTCGTCGAGCAGGTTGAGGAGGGCGCCGCACTGCCAGTCGTAGTAGGTGATTTCGGCGAGGTACTTGGAGAATGAGTCCCGCGTCTCCGGCGTATCGACAAAGGAGGGCGGCAGCTTGAGCGAGGCCGGCGGATAGGCCGAGGCGTCCCCCTTCGTGTAGGGGGTATGTGGCTCGTTGGAGCAGGCGAAGAGGCAGAAGGGAGTATCCGAGGCCCGGCATTCGGTGAGGAGTTTTCTCAGGCTGGCGAACAACGGCTTGGTGGCGGGGCCGTCGCGGCGGAAGTCCTCGGAGTATTCAAAGGGAAAGGCTTCCCGGGGCGAAACGTGGGTCTTTCCGCTGAGAGCCACCCGGTAGCCGGCCCCGTGGAGGTAGTGCGCGATCGACTTGGTCCCCGGGTAAACCCGGGTGTGGTTGGGCCACGCCCCGGAGCGGACGGGGTAGAGGCCCGTGTAGATGTTGTGCCTCGTTGGAGAGCACATGGGCGCGGTCTGGAAGCAGCGATTGAAGGTCAACCCCTCCTTGGCGAGCTTGTTGAGGTGGGGCGTCCGGGCCTGTCCCCCGTAGACCTCCATGTCGAGGTAGGTGCAGTCGTCCGCAATCATGAAGACGAGGTTGGGCTGCAACTGGCCCGGCTTGGGAGAGGCAGCAGCCGGTAGCAGGGTGGTGAGGACGGCCAGGGAAAAGAGCGGGAAACGGAAGCGGTCAACCATGAGGTGAAAGATAAGTTTTACCGGGGCGGGAGTTCCAGTGTCTTTTCCACATCCGCGAAGTGGCGGAGTCCGGATCCCACTCCTGCCTCCGGGCGGGCTGATGCGCAAGTCCTAGGGCAGGGACGACCACGCTGCTCCGAGTTTGCCGAGGGAGGAGGTCAGCTCTTCATTATTGAGATTTTTAGCCCGGGCTGAAGCGGACCTGATCCGGGCAAGGATCGTGGTCCGGAGGTCTCCGTAGTTTTCGGTGAGGGCTGCCCTCACTTCCGGGGTCGGTTTTCCTACCGCGTTGGAGCGCTCGGCAATCTTCCGGAAAGATTCCGTGAGGTGAAGGATCTGCCCGGCTGCGGACCGGGCGCTTTCCTGGTCCTTGGTCTTCTCCAGGGTGGTGGCCAGTTCTTCCAGCAGATTCAGGGCGTCGGCCATGATTTTCCCATGAGTATCCTGGTCTCCGCAGGAACTGAGAAACAGCGTGAGTCCGATCGAGACCGGGAGAGCAAGCTTTCGGAGCACAGGAAACACACCGCAGCCTCAGCACTGCTGCATTTCCCGTCCAGTAGAATCGGGGCAGATGACGGCGCGGTGCTCCCCGGGGTCCGAGCCGTTTTCAGGAGAGGATCTCGGTGGCAACCTCACCGTAGACATCCGTCAGGCGAAATTCTCGCCCGTTATGGTTGAAGGTGAGCCGGGTATGGTCGAGGCCGAGGAGGTGAAGGAGGGTGGCGTGCAGATCGTGGATGGTCATCCGGTTCTCGACCGCGTGGTATCCGAATTCATCGGTCTTCCCATGGCGCAGGCCGCCCCGGACGCCGGCGCCTGCCATCCACATTGTAAATCCGTCCGGGTGGTGGTCACGTCCCACGGGACCATTCCCCTGCTGGGTGGTCGGGGTGCGGCCGAATTCGCCTCCCCACAGCACGAGGGTGTCATCGAGAAGTCCGCGGGCCTTGAGGTCGAGGATCAGGCCGGTGATTGGTTTGTCAATCTGTCCTACATTGATGGAGTGACCCTTCTCAAGATGGGAGTGCTGGTCCCACTGCTCGTTGTTGAACTTCAGGGAGTGGGCGTGGCTGACCTGGATAAAGCGCACGCCCCGCTCAGCCAGTCTGCGCGCCATGAGACACTCGCGGGCGAAGTTCTCGGTCCGGGGATCATCGAGGCCATAGAGCCTGCGGGTGGCGTTGCTTTCAGTGGAGAGGTCTGTTGCCTCCGGAGCGGCCATCTGCATACGGAAGGCGAGTTCGAAACTGCGGAGGCGGTCTTCCAGGCGGGCGCCTGCTTCTGCACTTACGCTGGCGGCATCGCGTTGGTGCATGCGGCGGAGGAGGGCGAGCTGGAGGGCCTGTTTCCCGGGGGCGATGCGTTCATTGGTCGTGTAGTGGAAGAGCGCCTCCTTGGCTGGAGTGTTGGGGTAACCCGGAGTGCCAAGGGGGACGCCGCCGAACTCGGCGGGAAGAAAGGCGGGCCCGAAGTTATTGGCGCCCCCGTGCAGGGAAGTCGGGCAAATGGTGACAAAGCCGGGCAGGTTGCTGTTTTCGCTGCCGAGGCCGTAGTTTACCCAGGCACCCATGCTGGGTCGGAGAAGGGCTTCGTCCCCGGTATGTATTTTCATGCATGCACCTCCGTGGGAGACATTCGTTTCGCACACCGAGTGGAGCATACAGAGCTCGTCAGCGACCTTGGGAAGGTGTTGCCAGAGTTCGGACATCCAGTGTCCGCCTTGGCCCACCTGGCGGAGAGGCCAGGGTGGTTTCAGGAGGTTGCCACGCTTGGCGAACTGCACCTTGCGCTCGGGAAAGGGGAGAGGCTTCCCGTTGTATTGAGCAAGCTTGGGCTTGTGGTCAAAGAGGTCGACGTGCGAAGGACCGCCGTGCATGAACAGAAAGATGATGCGCCGGGCGCGGGCAGGGAAGAGGGC
>MDTG01043868.1_pt1 | contig 10709 bp, 10 predicted proteins | sample 811421 | NCBI WGS metagenome assembly MDTG01 (sample SAMN05326645, study PRJNA326480) | marine metagenome | isolation source: seawater | place: Pacific Ocean: South East | collected 2011
ACGATTCATAGTTAACTCCTTTTTCTCGGTTATCTTCATATATTAATATATTAACTCAGGATACACGCGAGTATCCTACAGGAAAATTCGTGTTTTAAATCTTAAATTCCAAAGAATAATTATTATTTATCAAAATTTTTTAAAATATGTAATACCGATAATTTTTTTATTAATTTGTTCAATGGATTTTTTAGACTTAAAAACTCAACAAAAGCGCATAAGAAAGCCTCTTGAAAAAAGAATCAGGACCATACTTGATCACGGGGCATATATTATGGGGCCAGAAGTCTTTGAACTGGAGGAGAAATTAGCAGACTATTGTGGTGTAAAACATGCTATTTCATGTTCTTCAGGGACTGACGCTCTACTAATACCTTTAATGGCTTGGGGTATAGGTCCTGGAGATGCAGTTTTTACAACTCCTTTTACCTATGTTGCTACGGCGGAGGTAATTTCTATACTTGGTGCAACACCTATTTTTGTTGATGTATATGAATCAACTTATAATATTGATTGCGAAAAGTTGGAAATTGAAATAAATAAAGTTATGAAAGATGGAAAGCTTAAACCAAAAGCAATCATTCCTGTAGATTTATTTGGGTTACCTGCAAGATATAGAATGATTGATAAAATTGCTAAAAAATATGATTTAAAAGTAGTTGAAGATGCAGCTCAAAGTTTTGGAGGTTCTATTAGAGATAAAAAGGTAGGTACTTTTGGCGATATTGCTGCAACATCATTTTATCCAGCTAAACCTCTTGGATGTTATGGCGACGGTGGAGCAATTTTTACAAATGACGATAGTTTAGCAGAGGAGTGTAAAGCTATTAGAATTCATGGAACTAAACAGGATAAATATAATAGTGAAATGATTGGGCTAAATGGTAGGTTAGATAGTATTCAAGCAGCAGTTTTATTAGAAAAATTGTCTATTTTTGATGAAGAGCTGGAAATGAGGAATGAAATTAATTTTTATTACCGAAAATACTTCAATAATGCTCAATATCATCCCAAAGAATATCAATCTGCTCATGCTTTATTTTCGATTGTATTAGGGTCAAATAAAAAAAGAAACGATTTAATTGAAAGATTATCAAAAAATAATATACCAACTGTCGTTTACTATAAATTTCCAATTCATCTAATGAAGGCCTTTGAAAATTTGGGCTATTTAAAAGGGGACCTACCGGTTTCAGAATCACTTTCTGATAAAATTGTAAGCTTACCAATGCATCCTTACATATCAAAAGAAGATATAAATTCAATACAACTTATTATAAAAAACAATTAGATTTTTTTAGAACTCATAAGATAAATTAAATCCGCCACTATTATTTTTTTTATCATCTCCATAAAATAACTCAACATTTATACTTTGAATGAAAAAACTATATGCAATTTTATAGCGGATTTTGTTGCTGTAATCTGATTGCCACCTCGTTTTATTAATTTTTGACATTTTTAAATTAATTTTTTTGTTTTCTAAAGCGTAGCTCAAGCCCAAATGTATAAGTTTCAGTTCATCTCTTGGTCCTCCATTATTAACAAAAGGATTTCCAATTATCATATTTTCATACTTCCAACCATCTAAATATTGATAATTCCAATAATAATTATCATTTTGGTATGGAGGATCAATACAACAATTTGAGGTATTTAAATATTCCAGAAGAATTTTGGTATTTTTAAAGTAGTTTGATGCCTCAATACCCCACAACCCATCTGTTTTATTAGCGAACCTAAGACTGCTAGTATCTTCAAAATAGTGTTGATAATAAATTGAAAGTTCTTTACCATTTTCTTTTTTAAAATAGTTAAAGTCCCAGATACCTGAATGAGCTCCTAATGCATTAGCATGTTTTTCTCCTTCAATCAAAGGTCCGTCAGCGGATATAAACACTTTTAAAAAATCTTTTATTGTGTCAGGTTGATTTCCTGGATTATTGATTGATCCAATTTCAGTTGTTGTTCCAGCCCAAATTGCTTCATGCGTTAAACCAACGCTTAAAAAATGTTTTTTTTTGAAATTATAATGAATGTAAACAAATTTCTCATGCAGAAATGGTGCATCAGTGTAATATTGATTTTTTTTAAATTTTGCATGAGATATGCCCCATGAGAAATACACATCTTTATTTCTTTTGATTTTAAATTTACCGTTTAATCCTAATTTTGGCATTGGTCTAGCGTTATTACTAATTAACATATGTCCGGAACTTAGTTCATTATTCATATAATTACTGTACGTCCTATAAAATCTTCCAGCTATTAAATGAGTATTTTTGCTGAAATCATACCTCAAATATGTTTCACCAAATTTTGGTATGTCATTTGAAGAATAGCTATTTGTAATATTAATTTTAAAGAAGGCTTTTCCCAAAGTTCTAGTATGATAAAAATCAAAAAAACTTTCTTTAAAATTTTTACCAAAGTTATTATTTGAAATCCACCAAGAATCGATATCTGTATGTTGGCTAAACTTAAAACTAGAATTTCTTTCACCAGGTAAAACAAAAGATGATAATAAAAATAAAATTGATAATTTCTTAAATAAGCGTATAAATTTTATTTTAAAGTTTTTTCTAATATTCATCAAAATTAAAATTAATCGTTCTCAGTAACTGATCTTCCTACCAGATCTTCCCAGTCTTTATCCGGTCTTAACTTTAGATTAGTTTCCCATGCACCGGACAACGTATTTAAATCGATATTGTTTATTTTTGCATAATTAATCAACGCTTGAACATCTTTTGGGAAGCAGCTCCCACCAAATCCTGGTTTACCGTCAAAGCCAGGAACATCCATATGTGAATTTCCTACTCTTTCATCAAGTGAAAATCCATTAACAGCAGTATCCCAATCTGCTCCGGAAATATTTGCTATCAATTTCATTTCATTCATAAATGATACTTTTGTTGCAAGAAAACAATTATTCATATATTTAATTAGTTCAGCTGTTTCAAAATTCGTTTCAATAATAGGTACCTCAAACCCAAATCTTTTTTGAAAAAGACCTACCACTTTTTTTGTATGAATTTTTCTACCCCCAATAATAAATCTTGATTGACTTATAAAATCAAAGTTTGCATTTCTTTCAGTCAAGAATTCAGGATTAAAAACGATATTTAATTTTGGATATTTATTTTGAAATTTTCTTGAAGATCCTGGAATTACCGTTGATCTTAATAAAATAATTGGTTCAGAAAGATTAACTTTATCAATTTCATTTAAACATAAATCAACAATTTCTAAATTAATTGATCCATCCAAGTTTGAAGGAGTTGGGACAGAAATAAATAGATAATCAGAATCATTTACCACTTCATCTAATGAACATTCGGATTTCTGAGGATTTTTATCATAGACTTTAATTTCACAGTTTTTCATTGATGAAAATCCGTATTTTACAGCCTTACCGACAAATCCTTTTCCAATGATTCCAATTTTTATCATTTGAAAATATAATTTTTTTATTTTTAATATGATAAGTAAATAATTATTATAAGTAATACTTTAAATTTATTTCAAATATAATGATTGTATAATATTCATTATTTCTTTATTCTTTTTTATGAAATATATTGTTACCGGCGGGGCAGGATTTATTGGTTCAAATATCGTTGATTTACTAATAAAAAAAAATCATGATGTGCATGTAATTGATAATTTCTCAACTGGTAAAAAAGAAAATTGTAACGCTGCTGCTAATTATCATCATTTTGATATATCAAAACAACACCAAAATGAAGAATTAAAAAATATTTTTAAAGATGCCGATGGTATATTTCACCTTGCTGCCTTGGCTAGAGTGCAAGATTCAATTGAAAATCCTGTTCACTTCGAAGTAAATAACACTATTGGAACAGTAAATATTTTAAAGATTGCTAGTGAATGCAAAATAAGGAGAGTTGTTTATAGTGCGTCCTCATCGGCTTATGGGAATACAACAAAGCTCCCTTCAAATGAAGAAGATAGCATTGCACCAATTTCACCATATGCAATGCAAAAATATTATGGAGAAGTTTGTTGTAAGACATTTTCGGAAGTATATGGAATTGAAACAGTTTCCTTAAGATATTTTAATGTTTATGGAGAGCGACAAAGTCTTGATGGCGCATACCCTCTAGTAATGTGCGTATTTGCGAAACAACGTCTGGAAAATAAACCTTTAACTATAAGAGGAGATGGGGAACAAAGAAGAGACTTTACTCATGTTTTTGATATAGCAAATGCAAATTATTTAGCTATGAATTCAAATAAAGTTGGTAAAGGCGAAGTGATTAATATTGGTAACTCTGATAATAGATCTGTGAATGATATTGCTAATATGATAGGAGGACCAAAGGTGTTTGTTGATCCAGTGATTGAGCCTAGAGAGACTCTAGCAGATAATGCTAAAGCAAAAGAACTATTGGGTTGGGAGCCTACCATAGAGATTGAAGATTGGGTCCCAAAGTATAAAAGACAATTAAAAATTAAAGATGAGTAAAAAAATATTAATAACAGGTGGAGCAGGATTTGTTGCCCATCATTTAATTGATAAAATTCTAAAATCAACAGACTGGGAAATAATTTCTCTTGACCGATTAGATTTCAGCGGAAATTTGAATAGGTTGTCTGAAATTGTATCAACATATCCAAGTACTGAACAAAAAAGAGTTAAGATAGTCCATCATGATTTAAAAGCAGAAATAAATCCTGAAATAATTTCTGCTATTGGTAGAGTAGATTATATTGCTCACCTTGCAGCTGGTTCACATGTAGACCGTTCAATTACTTATCCACTTGAGTTTGTCATGGATAATGTTGTTGGAACTGCCAATATCCTTGACTATGCTAGAAAATTAAATAATTTTGAACGGTTTCTTTACTTTAGTACAGATGAAATTTTTGGACCAGCACCAAAAGGAATTTACTTCAAAGAAAACGATAGATATAATTCTACTAATCCATACTCAGCGTCCAAAGCTGGAGGTGAAGAATTAGTTGTAGCTTTTAATAATACATATCAATTGCCTGCTATAATTACACACACAATGAATGTTTTTGGTGAAAGACAAAATATTGAAAAATACATTCCTTTGGTTATTAAAAAAGTAAGAGACAATGGAACTGTTCAAATTCATTCTAATAAAAAGAAAAATTTAGCTGGATCTCGGCATTACATACATGCAAAAGATGTTTCTAACGCAGTAATTTTTTTATTGAATTATAATTTGGATAAAATCGAAATAAATGAGAATGATTTAAAGTGTCATAAATTTAATATTGTTGGTAAAGATGAAATTGATAATCTTGAATTAGCGCAATTCATTGCAAATTTTCAAAATAAAAATCTTAAATATGAAATGGTAGATTATCATTCTTCCAGACCAGGACACGATTTAAGATATGCATTAGATGGGAATAAAATGAGTAAAATGGGCTGGAAGCCTGAGTCTGCCTATGATAGGCTTGAATCAGTCATTGAATGGTCACTTAAAAATGATAGATGGTTGTGATTATAAATAATTTGTTAAATAATGAAAGGGGATTAAATTTGTCAATGATAAAAAAAGCTTCATTAATTATTATATTATTCAGTTTAACAATTGCGCAAGTATCGATGAGCGATGTTAGAAAGTTGAGCGAAGATCAAATTGATGCAATTAGAGAAGAGCTGAAAAGTGCACCAGTAAGTGTTCCTCAAACTGGATTAGATAAACCTGAGATAATTCAAAAAGTTGAAAAAAAAACCAAAGATGAAAATTTTAAATCAGCATTTTTTGGATATGAATTTTTTAATACTAATATCAATTTCTTTGACAACATACCTACACCTTCAAATTATAAGCTTGGTCCTGGAGATGAAATTAAATTGTCTCTTTGGGGAGAAACTAATGTTCAGGAAAATTTCTTTTTAAATAAAGATGGATCCATATATTATCAGAATATTGGATTTATAAATTTATCAAACAAAAATATTCAAGAAGCAGAACAACATTTAGTCGAACAGCTATCCCAAATTTATTCCACTTTAAATAACAAAGATAATCCAACTAACTTGAGTCTTGAACTTCAAAGACTTAAGTCTTTAAATATTTATTTTACAGGTCAAGTGAATAGTCCTGGGGTACACTTAGTACATCCATTTTCAGATGTCTTTTCTGCTTTAGTGCAAGCAGGTGGAGTTCAAAATATTGGAACCTTACGAAATATTAAAGTTATACGAAACTCAAAAGAAATAGACTCAATTGATTTTTATGATTTCTTCCTTTATGGGAACGACAATTTTAAAAATCTAAAACTTGTTGACGGAGACACGATACATGTCCCAATTATTGAAAAAAGAGTCTCAATATCAGGTGAGGTTCTAAATCCTTTTACTTTTGAACTCAAGGATGATGAAAATTTCAAAAATCTTTTAGAATTTTCAGGTGGTTACTCATCAAATGCTGGTCAAAGTATAATATTTGATAAAATTCTTCCGCAAGAAAAGAGAGATTCAGATGATGAAGCTCGAAAGATAAAAACTCTTAAATTTTCAGATAATTTGAATAATGAAGTATTAAATAATGGAGATAAAATTTTTGTCTCTTCTTTAAAAATAAGCGATAAAGAAGTCTTTATTCAAGGAAGAGTCAAAAGACCTGGAAGTTTTTTAGTTGAGAATGGTTCATCTTTAAAAGAAGTATTGCATTTGGCAGGCGGATTCCAAGATGAGATTTATATTAAATCAATTAATACAGAATCTATTTTGGTAATAAGACGATTAGATGGAGATTTAGCTTCCGAAACATTTAATATTTCTTATGAAAACAGCGATAAGTTTTTTTTAGAAATTGGTGATTTTATTCAAGTTTATAAAAAGAACGAATATCTTTTAAAAAGATTTGTAGATATTGATGGTGCTGTAAGATTTCCAGGTAGATATCCATTTGTAGAAAAAATGACAATTTCAGATTTAGTATTGGCAGCCGGAGGTTTGACAGAAAATGCATACCCTGAAAAAGGAATATTATATTCAACTTCTATCAAGAATAAATTGGATAATGATTTTACTGTTGATGTAGAACGTATCAATGTATTTTCAGCTAATCTAACTACTAAAATATCAAATTTTTCTAAAGTATCTATATTAGAAAAAACTTCAGTACTTATGATTGAAGGTAATGTTTATAGTCCAGGAGCAATAGCTTTCGAAAATATTACTACCTCACAATTGATTGAAAAAGCTGGTGGTTTAAAAAGAAGAAGTGATAAAAGACGAATATATAAAAAAAGTCTTAACGGAGAAATGGAAGAATTAAATTTTTTTGAAAGAAAATTTAAAAATTTAGAAGATGGTGATATGGTTTTTGTGCCATTGCGAGAGGATGAAGAATTAGATATTACAACATTCTTAAGTGATTTTAGCTCCACCCTTGCTAATATAGTAACAATACTTTTAGTTATTGAAAATATTCAAGAAGATTAAAGATTTCAATTGGTTAATTTGATCCTTATTAGACACGGCGAAAGCGAATGGAATCTTGAAAATAGATTTACAGGATGGACTGACGTTCGATTGACTTATAAAGGTAAAAATGAAGCTAAAAACGCTGCTAAAAAATTAATTGAAAATAATTATCAAATAAAATCATTTAACACTTCGATTCTTATGAGGGCAATACAAACTTCTAATATTATTGCTTCTGAAATTAACTTTCCAAAAAAAGACATGAAATTAAATTGGGAGCTTAATGAAAGACATTACGGCGCACTTCAAGGATTAAATAAGTCTGAAACAGCTAAGCTGTATGGTGAAAATCAAGTTAAAAAATGGAGGAGAGGTTTCAAAGATCTACCACCATTGTTAGACAAAAATGATAATAGACACCCAAGATTTAACAAAAAATTTGTTAATCTAAATTGTGAATTACCTTGCGGAGAAAGTTTAGAGAATGTTATTAGTCGATTAATACCCTTTTGGGAAAATTATTTTGAATATATATCGGAAAAAGGAGGTGATCATATAATTGTAGCACATAGCAATTCTTTAAGAGCAATTATAATGATTTTAGATAAATTATCAGAAAATGAAATAGTTTCTATAAATATTCCTACAGGAGTTCCTTTAGTGTATAGTTTTCAAAAAGGTACTATAGCCAGCAAAAAATATCTTATTAGTCAAAGTGAATTGAAGGAAAAGCAGGATAAAATTAAAAACCAAGGTAAAGCAAAATGAATTTAAAATTTCCCCAAAAAAAGATTTTATTAATTGGCGACTTTATGGTTGATTATTATCAATTTGGTTCATCTGCAAGGTTTTCCCCAGAAGCTCCTATTCCAGTTATAAATCTTGAAAAAGAATTGATAGTGCCTGGAGGTGCAGGTAATGTAGCGATGAATCTCAGATCTTTGGGAATGCATGTAACGTGTTTGGGTTGTATTGGTGAGGATAAATGGGGCAATAAATTAATTTCGATTTTAAACGAAAAAAAAATCAGTACTAAATACATAGAACAAAAGAAAAACCACATAACAACTCTTAAGCAAAGAGTTTATTGTAATAATAAGCAACAGTCTAGAGTAGATCATGAAGCAATTTTGGATAACTGGACACCTAAAAATGCAGTAAAATATAGTGATTACGATTTGGTAATTTTATCAGATTACAATAAGGGTGTTTTCAGCAAAAAATGGTTTGAGCCTAGTTGTAATGACTTTGTTATTTTAGATCCTAAAACATTAAAAAAACATCTATTAAGTTCAGTAAATATTATCACTCCAAATCTTAACGAATTGAGTATTCTTTCAGCTCAAGAATTAAATTCAGATCAATCAATTATTAGAGCAGCTCAAAAATTACTTCTTGAATATTCTTTAGATTATATACTAGTAACAAGGGGGGAGGATGGTTTATTGGTCATTGGAAAAAATGATTTTGTAAAATATATAGATCCAAATCTTGTTAAAAGTCCAGATGTCACTGGGGCAGGAGATACTGTGGTATCAGTTTTTTCAACTCTTTATTTAACAACAAATGATATTATTTACTCTGCATCGGTTGCCAATAAGGCAGCAGCTAAAGTTGTTGCTAGAAAAGGTACCTCTGTAGTTGATTTGGAAGATTTAAAATCCTTTTTATAAAGCTTTTACAAATAGCATAAACAGGATTAGATAAAAACAAATATTATAGCTTGCCTTCCTCTCTCATTTGAGACCTAATAGATGTAGCAGAGATTTCACCTATATCTTTTGGCGGTACATGTTCGATAATTTCATATCCCACACCTCTTCCATAATTTACTGATTCAATATCTGGAATTATAGAAGTAATGACTCTCCCATCCTTGATTAAATCTTTAAGTTCCCCTTCATGCACCATCTTTTCAATTTCTTCTGCAGTCCATGGGTTATTTTCATCAGGCTTAACATCACGTATAGCAAGCCAAACATTTTTACCTTCTTTTAACCTTTCATTTATGAGCCATAAATGACCTTTATGAAGCGGTTGCCACCTTCCAACAAACATTGAATATTTCATTTATCCCTCTCTTTCAACTAAATATTTATTTTCTACTAAGTAATCAATTATTTTATTTGACAAGGCATCAAGCGACGCATCATCATTATTATCAATGTACATTTCAGGTTTTATAGGTTTTTCATAAGGGGAAGATATTCCAGTAAAATTTGCTATTTCCCCATTTCTTGCTTTCTTATACATTCCTTTAGGGTCTCTTTTTTCACATACTTCTAATGAAGAATCAACAAAAACTTCTAAAAATTGACCTTTTGGAAACAATTTTCTTACCAATTCTCTATCCGAAATGAATGGTGAAATAAATGCAGTCAATACTATTAATCCTGCATCATTAAAAAGCTTAGCAACTTCGCCAATTCTTCTGATATTTTCAATTCTACTATTTTCATCAAAGCCCAAATCACTATTTAATCCATGACGTACATTATCTCCATCAAGAAGATATGTTTTATAGCTCATCTTAAATAATTTTTGCTCAACAATATTAGCTAAAGTAGATTTTCCACTTGCACTTAATCCTGTAAACCATAAGACAAATGGTTTCTGTGACATCAAAGTTATCCTGTTTTTAACTTTAATTGTAGTGTTATGCCAAACAACATTGCTCATAATTAATTAACTCCACTCAAATTTTAACTTACGAATATAGTCTTTTTTTTCTTAAGAATTTATAATAAAAATACTATATATTTTTATCTCGCAGACCTACATAAAATTTCCAATCCATTACTTCAATTTGAGAGTGTTTTGAGATTGGAAAAGCTTGATATTCCAATTGAGGGACAACCCTCTTTATTTCTCCATTTACTAATAATTCTAAAGGCATAGAAAAATTATCATTAACATCATTCCATCTGTAATAAAACTCTGTACTTGTTTGATAATATTCTAAAATTGGTTGATTAGCATCATAAAGATATTGCTCAGCAAAATACCAATAATCAATTCCAGTTTTTTCATGTACTTTATCAAAAAATGTTTTTGTATTAGCAAATCCTTTAGCATTCTCTGTCATAAATTCTTTTAGAATTGTAAACCAAATTTGATCATCATTTATAACACTTCTAAGAGTATGCATAACCCAAGCTCCTTTCATGTAAGTGTCACCATGCAGTGCCCAATGATTTTCATTTTCTCTTCCTACAATTGGTATTTCATTAACAATTCTATTTTTTAAAGTATTCAGATAATGGACCCCAAC
>MDTG01381393.1_pt1 | contig 10709 bp, 7 predicted proteins | sample 811421 | NCBI WGS metagenome assembly MDTG01 (sample SAMN05326645, study PRJNA326480) | marine metagenome | isolation source: seawater | place: Pacific Ocean: South East | collected 2011
AATTTTCGACATCGAACGTGAGTTTGTCCAACGGGGAGCATCCTGCGAACAAAGTTATTGTTTTCTCATCCGGAACGATTTGACTCGGTGGCGGGCTCGGTAACGCTGGCGGAGGAGATTCAATTTTCACTTGAAAGATGTACGCGGAACCAGAATTCAAATCCTGCGGGTCATCTTGTGGCGACCCAACAATGACAGTACCGTCGCTGACTGCAACGGAATAACCGAACCAATCAATTTGTGATACGTCGTCGGCAGTGAACTTTGCCACTTGCGCCCATGAGCTCGCGTCGTCGGAAGAGTTCTTCATGAAGAGGTACGCGGCACCTGCACCTGCACCTCTGGTTCCCCTCTGTGTGCTATCAGCATGTTTATACGCTCCGACGACAACGATGCTGTCGCTGATTGCGACGGAATGACCAAAATTATCATTCGCTTCTCCATCATCGGACGTGAGTTTTGCCACTTGCATCCACGAGGCCGTGTCGGAAGGACTCTTCTCGAAGAGGTACATGGAACCTGTGAAAGAATCACAACCGTTCGCCCCGACGAAGATAGATCCATCGCTGATTGCAACGGATTTACCAAAAGCATCACTTGCTGCTCCATCATCGGCGGTGAGTTTCGCCACTTGCGACCACGAGCTCGCGTCGCTGGGAGAGCTCTTCTGGAAGAGGTACGCGGAACCGGAATCAGAACCTTTGTCGTCGTCAGCGTGTGCTCCGACGACGATAGTACCATCGCTGATTGCAACGGTTAAACCGAAAGCATCACCTGCTTCTCCATCATCGGCGGTGAGTTTCGCCACTTGCGTAAACGAGCTCGCGTCGCCGGGAGAGCTCATCTCGAAGACGTACGCGGAACCAGAATCAGAACCTTTATCGTCGTCAAGGTTCGCTCCGACGACGATGGTACCATCGCTGATTGCAACGGATTTACCGAATTCATCATCCCGTCCTCCATCATCGGCCATGAGTTTTGCTACTTGTATCCACGAGCCCCGGACTTTCTCGAAGAGGTACACAGAACCACCATTAACAGCTTTCTGGTCTTCACGGTCCGCTGAGACGACAATAATACCGTTGCTGATTGCAACTGCAAGACCGAAACGATCCTTCCTCAATGGATCAGCGGCATTGAGTTTTGCCACATTCGTCCACACGCTCGTGCCGTTGGAAGAGGTCATCTCGAAGACGAACGCGGTGCCAGATTCAGGACTATTCTCGTCGTCAGCGTATGCTCCGACGACGGCGATACCATCGCTGATTGCAACGGAAATACCGAACAAATCACTCGCTGCTCCGTCGTCGGCTACGAGTTTCGCCAATTGCGTCGCGATGGACGCGTCCGTACCCTCCGCGCGAACAAGAAAAACCGTCGCAACACATAGTGTCGCGATACAACGCATCAACAACCGTTTGGTCGTCGTCAACGTCTTTGAAAATCTCGTCTGCTCAAATGATATTTATGTAACACTATATTATTTTCCAACTAACTCGTCTGAACTGGTCTCGTGAAGTGGTAGGCAAATTGATTAGTATCATACCCAAAAGCGTGAGCTGTTGCTAAAGTCCAATTATCTTTCGCCAAGGTACTCAATAGAAGCTCTACTAAACACTTTTTGTTCGAACTCGATATATAATTCCAATCAGTTTCAGTCGTGGTAATACATGCCTCCATATCGGTCGTGGAAATGCCTTCATTTTCCAAAGATGTTTTCAAATCGGAGACTAAGTAATTCCAAAATACAGATTTGTGTTCCACTTGAGCTGAGGCAGGTACTGGAACAGTTGAAACAGCCACGGTAGGTGTTGTGTAATTCGTCCTCGTGAAAAGCACACTTCCATACTCATCATTCCAGTATTCAGGCACACTCATTAACCTCCAGTTTTTTTGTAATAGCTTATCGACCAAAATCGTCAAAACACAAGTTCTTTGAGCATTAGAAACATCCTTCCAAGCATCATTACCAGCATTAGTATAAGCTTCAGGGTAAGAACAGTCGGACCTTTCATCTTCCGAAACACCTTCACTTTCCATAACTTCCACAAAACTGGTTCCATAACGATTAAATGATATTGTATTTGTATTCCACACAATCGTTTTATACTCCATACTCTCTTGTGTAATGACGGTTGGTGGAGGTGGTGAATAAGGAGGAGGTGGTGGTGGTGGTGAAGAGAGAATACCCAACCTAGCATCTACCCCTAACGTACTCGCACGGGCGTCTATACGGGCAAGAAAGACGCAATTAATAATAGGAACAAGAAGCGGAATCATACGGGAAGATATTTGCGCGAAGCGACCTCGAGGTTTATCCTTATCTGGGTGTGTATTCTCCCGCACGATTCGCGTGATTTCCGTAGGTCCGTCGTTTTCCAAAACTTCATCATCGCGATCGTCGTCTTTTTTATTTCTATCTCTCACGCGAGATGCGACGCGGTTGATTTCCGGGGCAATCTTAGGAACACGACCCTGCGTAGGCTGTGTTTTCGGCGCGATATCTATCGCCGTGTCTTTAGCGGGTTCGGGCATAGTTGGGCGTTTTGTGCCGTCGTCTTAAAAGTGGGGATTTTGTTTCTTGAAAAAAGTGAAAACGGAGAACAACTGAGAACACAGAATTTTATAAAAAAACTTTCCGCAAAAAACCGAGAACAGGGAACAACTGAGAACACACTTCTCACGAAAAACTTTTCACAAAAAACCGAGAACCAAGAACAACTGAGACCTGTTCCAAGTTGTTCCCTGTTCTCACTTAAAACGATAATAAACTTTTTTGGCACGATTTTCGTAATTTTACGATTTTAGGTGTAAAATGAATTGAAAAAATAGGGGTTCGTGTGCGTCAAAATAATAATGACGATTTTGGTTAGGTATTCGTAAAATTAAATAAAATACACACGGTCTCTCTCACAGCTTGCGAGTACTCTCGTAATAAAAATGGGAAGCTTCTTCGGCACCAAACCCCTAATAAATTGTTAGACCGTGTTATACAAGCGCGAAGGCGACCACACTCGCAGAAACCAGACCGAGGAGACCGGTCAGAGTAGTTGCAGGTGAGATAGTAACACCTGATGATGTTGGTGAACTTGAAGTAGAGCATTTACTACAATCCCCATCTATTGAGTTACCATAGATGGCACATACGTTATTGTTGAAACATTGAGAGCATGCTCCCGCATCATAACAATATTCTCCAGCTTCACATTGACTGTGAGTGGTGCAACTATCCCCTGGGGTGGCACTCACACCTGAAATGACAATGAGGCCCACAATGAGTATCCGACCAAACCAGATATTCGATATTTTCATACTTTCTTACTCGTATGACAAGTAGTCAATGCAGAGCTCTAAAAGAGACCTGTTTTTTTTATTACTCAGAGAAAGAAAAATAGAGTGAGTCCCCTTCCCCGCTATCGCGAACACCGTCTCCGCGCGCGAACTGCATCAAAGCAACGCGACTATCGATCTTTGCACGTTTACCAACTATCGCGCGGATTAGAACGCATTTGGCGACGAACTCCCCCGCGGAAATACAAAAACGACGTTCGGGAAACACACGCGAGACGCGGGATTGAATGCGCATCGGTTCTCTTCTATCGCCGGCGCGACAAAGCCGCGTCTGCGAACCAAAAACATGACTCGCGTGGAAAACACAAACGTACCGAATCCTGCCGAAACGTATCGCGGTTGTTTTCGTCCACGATTCGTGTCGCGGTGTCGCGTGCGCGTGTGCTTTACGACGACAATTTTATGTGGGTGTTTTGAGTCCAAAACTTGAGCCCAAAAGAAATGTTAAATTTTACCCAAACATTTACAAGACAATAATATGAAAGGATTTCCTCTCTCTTGCGCGCGCGTTCAACGATGGATGCGGACGAAGAAGGAAAAACAGAGCGAGGAGGAGATAAAGGCGTATCGATAGAAGACTGTTGTGTACATTTCGAGAATGTTCGGCGTACCCTATTTGAAAATAAAATACGAGATACGTCGTTTCTGTCTGTCTAAGAACATGCACACGCGCGCGCGCGACGAATGTCACTGCTTGGCTTTCTTAGCGGCAGGTTCGTCGTCGTCTTCGTCGTCTTCTTCGTCGTCTTCTTCGTCCTCGAAGTCTTCCGAGCCTTCCTCTTCGCTCAACTCGGCGTCTTCGTCGTCGTCGGAGAGGATGGCGTCGCCCACCAACGCCGCGTACGCTGGTTTTTCGTCGTCCTCTTCGTCGTCTACGTCGTCGTCCTCCTCTTCGTCGTCTACATCCTCCTCCTCTTCGTCGTCTACGTCTTCTTCTTCCGAATCGTCCTCCGAGTCTGAATACACTTCCTCTCCTTTCTCGTTGTACCCGTCCACGTTTTGCATCTGTCCTTCCGGAAACATCTCAAAAATCAATCGCGCGTGATCTTCCTCCTCAAAGTTACACCCTTCCGCGTCGATTCTCTGCAACCGTTTCAATTCCGTCAGCGCTGTAAACTCCTCCACTTTCGTCAGTTTCGGGTTGTCGCACACTATCAGTTGTTCCAGTTTCGGACACTGCTTCGCCACGTGACGCATCATCCCGCTATTCGATATTCGGTTTTGCGACACGTTCAGCTTCCTCAGTTCTGGAAGGTTCGGCAGATCCGCTAAACTCGCGATGCCGCATTTGATGAGCGAAAGCGTCTTCAAATTCTCGAATCCATCCAATCCTTCGATGTCGTGCGAGGTGCACTTGTCGTCCAAAATGAGCGACGTCACGTCCGAACGGTCGGAATATCCGAGCTGCTCGACCGCCGTCTGCACGACCTGTTTTGTTGGTCGAAAGGAGGAAACACGAAGAAGCGGGTGGTGGTCGTCGTCAGCGAATAAGAGCGTTCGAAACGCGTCGTCCCCAATACATACTCCATAATAGAGAGTAAGCGCGTTGAGTGTTTGTTTGTGTTTTGAACACCGTTTAGGAAGAAGAGAGAAAACGCCGCGTTGAACACCACCCCAGAGAAAAAAGAAAACGCCGCCGCCGACGACGAAAGAAAGAAAGAGACGCGTCGCGCGACGACCACCGGAAAAACCATCGTCGTTCGCACCTGTTCCATGGCGTCCCGTCAAACCGTCCTCTTTTGAAGGGAAAATGAATTCGAATTTTCCAAACGACCGTTGTTTAGGGTTTTATATTGTCGCCTTAGTTTTCTTCCGTGTCTTCCTCGACCGCGTTATTATTATTATTAGTAGTATTTAAGGATATCAAACCGCGAACGCGTCCCACACGTCTCCGCCTTTGACGCGCACTTTCAGAGAGGAAAAGAACCACCCACGATGATGATGATGATAATACTGCGCGGCGCGAGTGATGGCGTTTGCGTCTATGCGCACGAGTTTGGTCGGGATCTTTGGCGGGATCTTCTTCCCGGCGGTCGGCGTCGCGCCGTCGCGAAGAGAACGGCCTTTCGCCAACCTCGCCGCTCGGTTCACGGTCCGACCGGTGGCGAGGAACTCTCGCTGAGAGCCGTCGCGGGAACGGTCGCCGACGACGCCTAAGGCGCAGTTACCGAGAGAAACGCCGAGCGTGATTTTTGGGGCGCGGCGGTGTCGCGGCGTTCGGGCGGATTTTTTGCCTTTTATTTTTGTCTTCGTTGTCTTCATTTTCTTGTTCTTGTTCTTCTTTTGGACCCATCGGGCGATGGCGCGGCTAAATCGAAGCGCATTTCTCGACGCCACAGTTTTCGCGAGTAAAGAATCTTTTGCAAACTTTGTTCTAAAAGCGACGACAACAGCGAGCGAGTCGCCTTCGTCGCCGCCGAGTTGTAAAAACGTGCCGCGGTGGTGTGCGCACAATTTTTGCGCGTGTTGGACGAATCGACCGAGCGTTCGCGCTTCGCACGTCGATATCGATGTGAGGAGCGACACGTGTATGAACACGATCGCGACCGTTTCGTCCCGAACCGTGGTGCAAAACTCTGCATCTCCTTGTATCTTCGTTATCATCGCTTTTCTTCCATCGGTTAATATTTGTTTCTTCTTATCGCGCCGAAAAAGTCCCTTCCTTTCGGGGTTGTCTCCATCATCCGCGAGTTTTCTCGGTTTTGCTTTCCGCGCTTCTCTCGCTAAGTTCTCGCAGGCTTCACCAAACATCACTCTTTCGTATCGTCCTTGAAATCCACCCAAAAATGTTTCCACTGCATTTCCACTCGCCACCGCAATCCTCACGCGCACATCTCGAAAGAAGAAGTGCGCTTCGGTTTCCTCTCGGACCTTCCTCGCGCCACATCGAAGACGGTACGAAAACAACCATCTTCCTCTCACCACCTCTTCAGCAAACGATTCTGCTCTTTTCTTTAAAGCAGCTTTCGCTTCTTCTTCTTCTTCTTCTTCGTCGTCGTCGTCATCATCATCGTTGTCGTCGTCATTGCCTCTACATCTTCTCCTTCTCCTTTGTCTCCTTCGAAATACGCAACACGCGGCGTCGCCGGCAAAATTCAAAACGGTCCCTTCGTGTTTGTTCGCCAGTTTCGCTAGCGGTTCAAAATAGTACTCGTTGAGAAACTTTTGAATCGCTGCGCCTGGATGATAGCGACTGCACTTGGAGTTGGTGCGGTCATTTTCTTTGTCGTCTTCGTCTTTGTTTTCTTCATCTTCTCGATCGAGGTACCATCGATACAACCTCTCGACTCGCGTCGCGTAGTCGCTGATGTCAACTCGCGCGAGCGCGACGAAAAAAGGTTCCACCAAAGTTCCTTCCGCGTTGCGCATCGAAGGAGGTGCGATTGGTCTCGCCTCGCCCGTGTTCTCATCGCGGTCGAATCCGTTCGCTCGTCGTCGTCTCGGTCGGTTTTTGGTCGTATTTTTAGCACTTTTGTGGCGCGCGAGAGATTTTGTCGACGCTCTCGCACTCACACTCGCGGAAGACGAGGACGACGAAGAAGAAGACGAGGACGACGACGAGAGAGCTGCAGCGCACCGAGACGGCGCCTCTTCCGAGACGGCAGATGCAATTGTGCTCTCCTTTTTAGCGCGCGCGCGAATTGAATAATATTTGTGGGGAGTTTTTGTCATTCACTAAAAATAAAATTCAAAGTGGTGGGTTTCTCCTAAAAACGCGCGAGTTCTCTCGCTCTCATTAACTCTATACGTTACGTGCTAATACATCCGCAACATCTCTGCTGCGGCATCTTTTCGTCGCTCGATTAACTCGAGCGCTATCGCAGAAGCGAAGTGATGTCGCTCTCGCGCTTCTTTTACTTCGACGTTCTCTTCCGTCGCGTCGGGGTTCTTCGCGACGTCGTCGTCGGAAGAAAGGCGCAGAATTTTCCTGAGCTTCTGACGGTCGTCGTCATCTATGTGCTTCAATAACTTAAATTCCGTGCCCCTGCGTTTGCGCGAGCGCACTTGGTGCATCATCGCGCGTAAATCTTCGTCATTTAAGTCTTCGCTCGCGTGCGCGTCCCCAAACGCGTCTATCGTTTTGTCGTAGAGCGTCGCAACAGACGGGGATACTTTAATCCAATCCCTGGCTTTTGGTGGCCAGATTTCCTGGTCTGCACACGAAAAGAGCCAGCTTGTAGATAATACTTCGTCGCAGGCTTGGAGGTACGCGTCGTCGTCCTCGATGGTTGGCGGGGCGACGACGCGATTGACGCTTGCGACGACGCTTTCGAAAAATTTACCGCCGCGGGAGACGACAAATTTCGCGATTTCCTTTTTGACATTATGATCGCACCCTATGGAGCTGAAATTAGTACCTTCGAAGATTTTGGAGATTGGAACGACGTCTCGAACGTCTACTGGTTGCATGTGCGCGACGTACTTCTCTTGGACCGCCAAGGATCTCTTTTGTTTTCGTTTCAAACCTTTGGCGTTTTTGCGATCGTACTCTTTGTACACCGCTTGTTCGTCGTTGTCTTGCTCGTCACCACTATCACCACCGCGTCCTTTTTGTGCGAGTTTTTTCACATCGTTTTCGACTTTATCTCTGATATCTTGATCCGTACAAATGTCGTTGCATGGTTTCTCTGGTCGTATGGCTGCGCATCTCGGAAAGCGCAACGAGTACGGCGAGTTGAAGGTATATGAAGCTACCAAACGTACGTCACCTTTTACTGTCATCACGACGGACTTCTCCGGATTCGTTATCCAAACATCCGGAGTTTCGCCGGGCATCCCCGTGCACTCGTATCTCTCGTAATGTTTAGTATAATTTTTGTCTATGTTTTTTCGATTGGGGCGCATCACATCTTTCAACTTGTCGCGCAGATACTCTTGATCCTGGCGGTTAAAGCCGGTCCCGACTTTACAGAATGTCGTGATGACGGGGGGCTTGTCCTGTTGCGTGCCGTCTTTGATAATCCCGAGCAACCACTGTGAAATCTTACCCGCTCTGCCGCGCCCTTCGCCGTAATAGCCGCCGATGATGACGCAGTCGTAATCCGAAGTTTCGCAATAATCTGGTTTCAATTTTACCCAATTACTTCCGCGTTCTCCTGGAACCCACGGTGAATCGAGCAATTTGACGACAATGCCCTCTTCGCCGTGATCTTGTGCCTCTCGCAAGCAATCGCTGATCTTTGCAATAGCGTTCGGGTCGTTTTGTTCCACTATCGTTCTAAATTTACGCGCCACGCTCGCCTGAGACTCGTTACCCGCGATGTCGTCTTGGAACGGCGAGATTACCGCACACGTTATTCCAGTGTCGCCGACTTTGACGGCACCTTTGTCCAAGCACCCTCGAATGGCGCCTTTCAGGAGTTTATAGCGTTTACGCAGTGGTTCGTGAATAACTGACGTGTCTTGGTCGAAGAGAATATCAAACGGGATGTATACGATTTCGAAATCTTTCCATTCGTATCGCGTTATCCCTTCTTCTTCGTCGTTGTCAATAGCGGCATAGTCAATATCCTCTTTATCCTCCTCGATGTCGTCTTTATCTTCTTCTTCCTCATCTCGAGCTTGATTTTTTTCCTTCGTTTGCATCGTCGGATTCTCGTAAAATACCTTCGGTACGATCGGCATGCTTTTCCCGGTGCCTTTCTTCCAATTCGCCGCATTAAAAGCGCTTTTAATCGTTCCAAACGGCACAAACTCTTTTATTCTTTTGTTATACACGAGAATTTCGCCGTCTAAAATACATTTGTGCGGCAATCCTCGCGATTCCTTGGTGGTATTGTGGTCCATAACGGTCGTATTTTCTTCTTCTTCTTCTTCTTCAGATGCGTCGCAAAACAAAACATCCATAACCCCGTACCCTCTCGGTCCGAAATCGTTCATATTTCTGGTCCAATATTGACACTTCTCCCCTAAACTCTCCTTATTCCTGTGAATCTGCACCCTCTCCCCGTCAAACTTCGTCTCCATCGCGAAGGCTTTCGACCTCGTCCATTTCGCCACTTCCTTCGGCGTGTTCTGCCTCCCGGCCAACTGCGCTAAAATTAGCCCTTCCCCGCACTCGATATCGTGCTTCTTCAAAACCGCATTTCGGTCTGATAGCGCGTCGCACGCTTTCCTTAAATCTGCCTTACACGTGTACGCCTCGTACGCCTGCGAATGATAATGCGTCAAAAAATCCTTCTCCGATACGCCTCCCAACTTCAAATCTTTCAAAATAATCGACACGATCCACACCACCTCTTTCTCCGTCGCTCTCATGATAAACTTTCTAAACTCCTTCGCTTTCGCCTCCTTATCGTTCCCCATGCACATTTTATCCAACATTTCGTTCACTTCGTCGATCGTCATCCCTCCGGTCGCTTTTATACTCTTCGTTCTTCTCTCGCCGCCGATAAACTCGCCCGCCACGTTCCCACAAATCACCGCAAAATCTAATCCTTTCGAGCTCATCTTCCAGTTCGTTATTCTGCTCCTCGCTTCCGAGTGTTTGTCTAAGTTCAGCGCCATACACATGACGTTCGATACTCCGCCTTCTTTCAAATTGTACGCCGCGCGTTCTTTGTCCAACTGTTTCGCATACCAAATATAAAACGAGAGGATTTCGTGTCAGCACAAAACACCGCGCGAAAGTCGAGCACAAAAGACGACGCGCCTCCCTTCGACACCGCGCGCGTGTTCTCTTACCTGTGGTGCGAGCAGTCTGTACAGCGGAAACATCCCCGTCCTCTCCCGGGTAAAAAACTGCGGGTAATGCGCGGCGAAGAATCTGTCGAGATACTTCCGTGCCATTGCTTTCTTCGACGTCTTCCGCGCTTTCTTCCGGTAGGCTTTGATCCACTCCAAAAGCGTGGCCACTTTCTCGAACTTGACGGCGCCGATGGTGGTGGTGGTGTTCTCGTCGAACGACGACGCGCCGTGACTCGCCGGCGCGTCTTCCATGGCGTTCGAGAAGCGCTTTCGCGTGTGACGCATTTTCGTTTTCAAATTCCAAAAGTGTCTCAAAGAAGGACGCATTTTGAATGGGTGCTCAGATTTGATAACAACAGCGAGAGGAAACGAAGAACGAAGGAAGGAGAAACAGACGACATCGAAGATGCGAAACCACCGGGTGCGAGAACTGAACGATCGTCCCTTTTGTCGCGCAGACGTTTGATTCCCCCGATACTTGTTTAACGACGACGACGATGATGATGATGATAAATAAAAATAGTAATTCTTCTTTTCTTCGTAAAAAAACATGTGAGCGCGCGTCCTCGCTACGCGTATATACAGTGAGTCATTAATGCGAGAACCAGGTGGAAGGCTTCAACCAGCTCTTGTCCTTCGCGTCCATGGCTGCTTGAAACTCTCGAGCTTCT
>MDTG01114967.1_pt1 | contig 10708 bp, 10 predicted proteins | sample 811421 | NCBI WGS metagenome assembly MDTG01 (sample SAMN05326645, study PRJNA326480) | marine metagenome | isolation source: seawater | place: Pacific Ocean: South East | collected 2011
CAGATGTATTGTCTGTTTGTTGTCCAGCTTCAAAAGAAACAATTGATATGATCAACAAAGATACAATTGAATATTTACCTAAAGGAGCAATTGTCACAAACGTTGCAAGAGGAGATATTATAGAGGATGAAGCATTAATTGATGCTCTTGATCGAAGAAAAGTTTATGCAGTAGGATTGGATGTCTATAAGAATGAACCAAATTTAAATCCTAGATATCTTAAACATAAAAGTGCATTTATTCTTCCACACTTAGGCAGTGCAACAAAGGAAACTCGTACAGCAATGGCTAATTTAGCGATAGATAATATTGATGAGTTTTTCAATACTGGAAATTGTAAAAACAAAGTAAATTAAATTTCTACTTCTAATTCTGTAACTACTCCATTGGCATTTATTTCCCACCCGTTTGGATTTATGTCGAAGGGGCATGAGGAAACTATACATATAGTATCCATGATTGCTTCTAAGATCACATAAGAATTCGGTTTAACAATATTTTTAGGTGCAAATAAACTTCCATCTTTTTGAACATTTGTATTAGTAAAAAAATTTATTGGTTGTGGAATTACATTAATTTCATACCCTCGTCGACGCATAACATTCATAAGATTATCCGAGCAACTTGGGTGTGGCCCTACATGTCCAAAAAATTCATATCTAAATTGATCACAGGCAGGTAAAAGCATGTCATGAATACCGTCACCTCCATCTTCAACCATTTTTAGCATTGGTCTTCGAAATCGTGACAATAAAATATCATCAGGTCTAGGCTTAACAGAAGTAGAAGCTATCCAAGTATGTGGTGGAGATAGCCACTCGTCTATACTGTGAGCATTATATGCAAAAAAATCTGCAGCCTGATAGCCTTTAGGAGTACTTATTCGTATTCTGTCGCCTGAGAGAATATCAAAAGCTTGAGCATCTCTAGCTGGTATTGTGATTTTCTTATTTAAACGCAAGTAATTAAGTTTTTTTTTGTGTATGTTTTACTAATGGTAAATAATGATGGGGATGTCTCATAGACATCATGAATTTATCTCTCACTACATTTGTTGGGTAATTTGTATCTAAATTAGATGTGTTAATTTTTAAAAATGTTATATCTTCCTCCTCATGAATTAGACTTTCTTCTCTTGGAAATTTAAAAGGATCTGGTCCAAAAATTCCACTTTTTCCTAAGTAATTATTTTTTTGATCAGAAATATTTGAGTAAACAAAATATAAGTTGTTCTCACCACCTCTAATTCTAAAATGATTCCAATGATTAGGATCAGCTCCAGTAGGAATTGGATAATTTTGTCTTACAGCTGTACCTTTATGGCCATGAGTAAAAACTCCCTTTTGTGCTGACGAACACAAAATTATGTCACATCCATATAATCCTAAACATCTTGCTGATTCAGGAAAAATTGCATCATATCCTATCATTAAACCTATTCTCCCTATTTTTGTGTCAAAATATTTCCACTCATTTCCCTCTGTAGCCCAAGAATTATCATCTTTGTTTAAATGAACTTTCCTGTAAACACCAAGAACACCTTCTGGACCAACAAGAACTGAAGAATTATAAAATTCTTTATTATTTTTTTCGGCAAAACCACAACAAATATAAATGTCATTTTTATTTGCATATTTTGCAAGTTTTAATATTTCAGGGCTGTCACTGCTTAATGCTGATTTATTTTTGTTTAAATGTCCAGTTAATGATAATTCTGGAAAAACCACCAACTCACTTAAATTATTCTTTGCATCATCTAAGTGACTTAATATTTTATTTAAATTTTTTTTAACATCGTTTGTTGAATTCATTTGAACGACAGATATTAAAGACTCTTTTCCTCTTGGTAAGGGATCTAGGCCATAAAGACCAAAAAAATCTAAAGGATTCCAAAGATAAGGATCTGTAGGTAGATTTAAATACATTTCAGGTCTTCTGTCATTGAATACTCTTTCATTTAAAACTTCTTTTTTTCTTGACCAGGAAAGGTCAATTTTTGCATAAGCTATTCCATCACCTTTATCGATTACTGATGCTATTGATCCATCTGGATTTATAATGCAGCTACCACCACTAAACTGGACAGTCCTTTCTAAACCCCATCTATTTGACTCTATTAGGTAACAACCATTTTCAAATGCTCTGCTTATCCAATAAGGAGCTGGAGTTCTCTCTGAAAGCCAATTACTAATATGAATAATGATATCTGCGTCTTGTAATGCAACTAATCTTGCAGTTTCAATAAAATGAATATCCATACATATTAAAATTCCAATTTTTCCTATTTCAGTTTCAAAAACTAGATGCTCTTGACCTGGAGCTGACCATTTAGGTTCTGCAATATATCCATGACTTTTTCTATGTTTTCCTATTATTCCATTAGGTCCGATTAAAACTGCTGAATTGTAGTATAATTGAGTTTCCTCATCTATTTCAGGCATTCCAATTACAATATAACAATTAAATCTTTTTGTTATTGATTGAAACTTTTTTGTTGTAGGTCCTGGTATTGTTTCCACCAAAGAACTTATTTCTTGTCTATTTAAAAAACAATAACCAGTGGTGCCCATTTCAGGGGTCACAATTAATTTTGCACCTTTATTGGCTGCTTCTTCACATAAATTTAATAAAGAATCTACATTATGATCTTTTTGGAATTGTGATGGTTCATATTGTACAGTAGCAACATCATATTTTTGAATAGTTTTTTTCATATTTACTTAAAATATAATTATAATTAAATTTTTAATTATACTGGAAATTTTCCAGTATTTTTTTCACTTGATCTATTACAGTTTAACAGCATTTGTTTTTATAGTTAGATTTGGCAATTTAAATATTTATTCATTTTAATTTTTTTAAAGATGTAAATATTTTTTAATTCTAAATAGGGGAATATATGAAAAAAATAATAATTTTTCTAATTTCTAGCTTTTTAATTGTGTTTAGTGGCGCTAAAGCAGCTGACACGATTAAGCTTGGTATATTAGAAGATGAAACAGGAAACTTTGCTATTGCGGTGGTCCCTAAAATTCACGCTTATGAATTAGCAGTTAAAGAGATCAATGCTGCTGGTGGTGTTTTAGGCAAAAAACTTGAAATAGTAAGATATGATACTCAGTCGGATAACAGACGTTTTCAAGAGTTTGCTAGAAGATTAATTAAAAAGGATAAAGTAGACGTAGTGTTCGGAGCTTTTTCTAGTGCATCAAGGGAGTCAATTAGAGGCATTATGGAGAAAAATAAGATGCTTTATTTTTACAATAACCAATATGAAGGTGGTGTATGTAGTAAAACAACTTTCATGACGGGAGCGGTACCTGAGCAACAATTCAGTACTTTAGTGCCATGGATGATGGAAAAGTATGGTAAGAATGTTTACACAATCGCTGCAGACTATAACTTTGGTCAAATTTCAGCTGAATGGGTTAGACAGATAGTTAAAGAGGCTGGTGGAACAATGGTTGGAGAAGAGTTCATACCTCTAGATGTTTCTCAATATAGTCAGACTATTCAAAAAATCCAAAAGGCTAAACCTGATGTTTTAATGACTTTATTAGTTGGAGCTAAACAAGCTTCATTCTATGAGCAACAAGCCTCAGCAGGTTTAAACATACCGATGGCAACTTCTATTAACGTTGGACAAGCTTATGAACACAGAAGATTTGCACCTCCAGCGCTTGAAAATATGTTTGTAACAGTAAATTACATTGAAGAAGTTCATGATGTGATTAAGTCAGGAGAGTTTCACGATAAAAGTAAAGATTACGTGAAAAGATTTAGAGCGTTATATCCAAATGAACCATATATCAATATGGAGTCTGCAAATGCTTATAATGCAATCTATATGTATTCTAAAGCCGTGGAAAAAGCAGGCTCTACTGATACTATGAAAGTGGTTAAAGCACTAGAAAGTGGAATATCTCATGATGGACCGTCTGGTGTTGTGACTATGGATCCAAAAAGTCACCATGGAAGTCATACAATTTTCTTGGTAAAAGTTGGAAAAGGTCATGAAGTAACCATTCCTAAAATTTGGAAAGATATTCAACCATATTGGTTGGGAGAATCTGGATGTGATCTAGCTAATAAAGATGATTACTCTCAGTACACTCCATCTAATCCTCCAAAAAATTAATTAAAACTTAAACTTAGCGGTAATTTTTACCGCTAAGTTTTTTAATTCTAAGTCGATAGATCTTTATGGTTTTTCTATTTAATATTTTTTATCAATTAGGTGACTCATTAGCCTTTTTGCTCTTGGCAGCAATTGGCCTTGCAGTGATTTTTGGTATGATGAAAATCATTAATCTTGCCCATGGAGAATTTATAACAGTTGGTGCTTATGGAACGGTTGTTTCTGGTAAAGTCTTAAATTTACCTTTACCAATTGCAATGGCATTTGGAGTTTTAGTTACAGTCATTTTTGGACTTATATTAGAAAAATTCATCATAAGATATCTGTATGGTAGACCATTAGACTCAGTTGTTGCTACCTGGGGAATAAGTTTAATTGTTTCACAATCATTCCTAGTTATATTTGGTCCATCTTATGAAGGATTACAAACACCAATGGGCAACTTTCAATTAGGAGAATTTTCATATTCTGAATACAGAATTTTCTTAATCTTCTTCGCGTTATTTTTGTTATCACTTTTGTATTATTTGTTTATGAAAACAAGTTTTGGAACTCTTGCAAGAGCAACTATCGAAAACCCATCAATATCATCATCTATGGGTGTAGATGTTAAAAGTGTTTATACAGCAACATTTGCTATAGGTGCTGGTTTAGCAGGAGTTACAGGAGCATTGTATGCTCCGACTATGACCATAGTACCAAGTATTGGACAAGCATTTATTGTAAGTGCATTTATAACTGTAGTGACTGCAGGAGCTAGTCCATTTGTAGGTCTTGTACCAGCTGCTGCATTTTTAGGTACAGTTCAAACTTCTGTTACTTTTTTTTATAAGTCAACAATTGGATTAATAGCAATATTGTGTGCTGTAATTTTAATTATAAGATATCTACCAAATGGCTTTAGCGGCTTGATATTAAAAACAAGGTCAAAATGATAAATACAAATTACAAAAAAAATAAACTTCAAATTATTACATTTATAATTTTAGGTGCATTACCTTTATTCATGGATAGTTATTATCTTGATAACATCTCCTATTTTATGTGCTGGACATTTATCTCTCTTGGCTTAGCAGTAATTTGGGGAATGGGAGGTATTTTGAGTTTTGGTCAAACAGCCTTTTTTGGATTAGCTGGTTATGGATTTTCTGTGATAAGTATAAATTTTTTAGGTGTTGCTGGAGTAAGTTTATGGTCAATAGTGCTTGCTTTGATATTGACTGGAATTTTTGGTTTAATCGTAGGTTATTTTCTTTTTTACGGAGGAATTTATGATGTGTTTGTCGGAATAGTAACTCTTGCAATCACATTAGTTTTAGAAACTTTCATGCAACAAACCGCTGGGCCGGAATATGCAATTGGAACAGCAAGACTAAATGGTTTCAATGGAATGCAAGGAATGCCAACCATAGGTTTTGAGAGTATTCCGTTTGGACTTGTAGAGGGAGTAACTCAATATTACTTTATATTAATACTGTCGCTTATTACGCTTATTGGATTATATAAATTTAAAAGCTCTAAAATGGGGTTAATATTTTTAGCCTCAAAAGAAGATAGAGAGAGAGTTTCAAGTCTCGGTCATAACGTTCAAAAGATACAACTGATTGCTTTTACAATTGCATCAATCTTGGCAGGTATAAGTGGTATATTGTATACTAATTGGGGAGGATATATTACTCCCGATTCTATGGGACTAGTTTCCGCAGCATTACCTGTTGTTTATGTTGCTGCTAGTGGAAAAAAAGATTTTTTCTCAGTTTTTATTGGATGTATATTTTTTGTTTGGCTTTCTCAAACGCTAGCAATCAATGGAAAACAATTTGCGATAATAGTTATGGGCTTAATTCTTGTTATCGCAACTAGATTTTTTCCAGATGGAATAATTTTGATGTTAAAAAATAAATTAATTAGTAAGGTCAAATGGCTTCAATCTTAGAAACAGATTCTGTAACTAAAAAGTTCGGTGGTTTTACTGCAGTAGATAATGTCAGTTTGAAAGTAGAGCCAGGGGAGATAAGATTTATTATTGGTCCTAATGGAGCTGGGAAGAGTACTTTTTTTAAATTAGTTATAGGTTATCACTCACCTAACTCTGGCACCATTCTTTACAAAGGTCAAAATGTCGAGAAACTAAAATTACACGAAAGAATTAACTTAGGAATGGGTGTAAAATTTCAAGCTCCATCTGTATTTTCTGAATTAACTGTTCTTCAAAATTTATCTTTAGCAAATAATAGAGATCAGTCTCTGAATACAAATGACTTGCTACATGATTTTGCTTTAGAAAAAGATAAACATAATTTAGCAGGAGACTTGTCTCATGGAAAAAAACAATGGCTTGATATTGCACTATCAACCATTTCAAAACCAGATTTAGTTTTTTTGGATGAACCAACAGCTGGTTTGTCAGTAGATGAAACAAGAATTACAGGCGAGATAGTAAAAAGTTTAAATAAGCAAGGAATTACTTTTATAGTTGTTGGACATGACATGGATTTTGTGAAACAAACTGCTTCTAAAGTTTCTTTGTTGCATCTAGGCAAAATGTTCATTGAGGGGACTGTCGATAAAGTTCTATCAGATAAAGGTGTTAACGATATTTATTTAGGATTAAGTTAATGACAAAAAATTCTCTTTTAAAAATTGAAAATTTATCGTCGGGTTATGGTTCCACTATAATAGTCAATAATTTTTCTTTTGAAGTAAATAAGGGTGAAATTTTAGCAATTACAGGAAGCAACGGTATGGGTAAAACGACATTGATGAAGACTATCATGGGTTTACTTGAAGCTAGAGAGGGCAAGATTTCGTTCAAAGAGGAAGATATAACAAATTCAAGTCCTGATTATAGATCAAAATCTGGAATAGGATATGTTCCTCAAGGAAGAGAAATTTTTAGTGCTCTAACTGTAGAACAGAATATAATGCTTCCAGTTTATACAAGAAAAAAAATGTCTTTTAATGTAAATGATAAATTGGAGGAGATTTACTCTTTATTTCCAATTCTTAAAGAAAAAAGATCAGCAAATGGATCTTCATTAAGTGGAGGACAGCAACAGCAACTTGCTATTGCAAGAGCTTTAATTTTTGATCCCGAAATAATAATTTTGGATGAACCCGCTGAGGGGATCCAGCCCTCAATCGTTTCATTTATAGGAAAAATTTTAACTGATTTATCTAAAAATTTAAAAAAGACTTTTATTGTAGTAGAACAAAATATTTCGTTAATAAGTCAGCTAAATTCTGATTGTATTTTGGTTGAAAAAGGTATTTTAACTAAAAAATTAAAATCATCAGAAATAAACACTGTTGAAAAAGCAAGAAATTTATTAAGTTTACATAACTAATGATATAAAAAAAACAAAGGAGAAAAAATGAGCTGGATAAAAGATTCTATAATGATGACAAAGGGTGTAGGCAAAGATAGTAAAGGTGACACCCATCATTTAACTGAAAAAAAACAAGGTAATTATGTTTATACAATGGGACCCTATTCAAAACCAGTAATGGATATAAAGCCTGGAGATACAGTAGTTGTTGAAACTAGAGATGCTTTTGAGGGAAAAATTCAAAAAGAAACAGATAAACCGTCAGAAAAATTAGAAATGCCATTCTTAAATCCTCAAAATGGACCAATAATGGTTGAAGGAGCGGAGAAGGGTGACGCCATTGCTGTTTATATTGATAAAATGGTTCCAAGAGGAAACAATCCACTAGGTACTTGTTGTATGATAGAAGAGTTTGGAGCTTTAACTGGCACAACTTATACAGCAACTTTAAATGATCCGTTGCCAGAGAAAGTAAGAAAAATTAATTTAGATGATAAAAATGTTTATTGGTCTGATAGAATTACTTTACCCTATAAACCTCATATTGGAACACTAAGTTGTTCTCCAGAAATAGACTCTATTAATTCATTAACACCAGATAACCATGGTGGTAATATGGACTTACCTGATATGGGGCCCGGTAGCATTACTTACTTACCAGTAAGAAGCCCAGGTGGCAGATTATTTATTGGAGACGCACATGCTTGCCAAGGAGATGGAGAAGTTTGTGGTGTAGCAGTAGAATATCCTACAACAACTACAATAAAAGTCGATTTAATCAAAAACTACACTATAGAGTGGCCAAGATTAGAAACTGAAGATATGCTTATGGCAATTGGAAGTACAAGACCACTAGAAGATGCAACTAGAATTGCTTACAGAGAATTAGTTAGATGGCTAGCAAAAGATTATAAATTTGATCAATGGGATATTTATATGATTTTAAGTCAAGTTGGAAAAGTAAGATTAGGTAATTTTGTTGATCCTAAATATACCGTTGGGGCAGGAATTGAAAAAAAATATTTGAAATAGTTTTTTAGAAATGCTTTCTAAAGAATTATTCAAAAGAATAAATTTCTTATCAAGTTCTCTTGCTCAGGCAAGAAAGAAAAGTTCTTTGATCAATCCTTTACCGCCTTATATTTCCAGAAATCTAGATATTGTTAAAAAGATTAGAAATTTTGCTGAGGCCAAATTAGAATGGCATCCAATAGGTTTTAAAATAGGTGGAACAAATCCTAAAGTAATGAAGATTTTAAAAGGTAAGGAACCATTCTATTCATATCTTTTTAAGGAACAAACGTTTAATAATAATAAAATTTTAAAATTGACCCCTAATACTTTAGGAATAGAGTTAGAACTTGCTTTTAAGATAAGCAGGAATATTTTTAAAAAGAAGATAAAAAATAAAAAAGAGTTAAAGCACCATATCCAGGGCGTTGCCCCAGCAATAGAATTAGTTGGGTTAAGACAAAAAATTAAAAGAATTAATAATGTTGGGCAGGCCATGGTAGATTTTGGTCTGAATATATCATTAGTAAAGTCTAAAATTCATAAACCAAAAAATATTTCAAAATTACTATTCAAAACTAAGTTGACTAATCTCAAAAATAAAAAATTTTATTTTGGACATACTAAAAATGTTATGGAAAATCCTATTAATGCTTTATTTTGGTTAATAAAAGAATTACAAAAAAAAGACATTTCCTTTAACAAAGATTTTTGGGTAACAACAGGCTCAACTACTTCTATTGTTCCAGTAAAAAAAGGTGACAAATTTTTAGGAGAGATTTTTAAAATTGGAAAAGTTAGTGTAGGTTTTTGATATTTTATTTTATATTTTTTAATGTCTTGTTTAAATTACCTACATGTTGAAGTGTCCAATTAATATAATTAGTAATTAAAATAGACGTAGGGCGAAATTTTTTAATTTTTTTCTTGGAGTTACTTGAAGAATTACTTACATATTTTATATAACCACGAGCTAGACAATCATCTATTATGCTTGAGATTGTTTTATAAGAATAAATCCGTAATTTTTTAATTATTTCTTCTTTATAAGTCTGGCCAGAATTGATTGTGAATGACTCCATTATACTTATCATTATTTTATACCTTTTCATATTTTGAAGAAAATAAGTTAAACATTCATCTGATTGGAGTGCTTCTAATCTCTGCACCATAAATTGGTTAATAGACCTCAACAATAAATCTAACTTTTTTTCTGTATCAATTTTAAAATCCAAATTTGAATGGTCAATGCCATTGTTGATTTTCTGATAATTCTTAAAAGATTTTTCAGTTTTTTTAATTTTTGTATTTTTTTTAATCATCTTTTAGACAACACATCCAATTTTAAAAAATTAAATATAATAATTGAATAAAGAGAATATAGCTTTAATCCTTAAAATCAAAAAAAATGAAGATCGACAGTGTCGAATTATATCTATACTATTATTTTTGATTGCAATTAACGTAATGATGTTATTTAAACAAAATACATGAATAAGCTTGTTATAGCTAAATCTAGGGCTATTACGATATTTTTAGTTTTTGCTTTAGGATATTTCATTTCAAATCTTCTAAGAGCTATTACTGCCACTATTTCACCAGAACTAGTTAATGAATTTAATCTAACAGCTGGAGAACTTGGTCTTTTAGGAGGTGGATATTTTTTAGGATTTGCGAGCATTCAAATTCCACTTGGTTATTTATTAGACTCGAAAGGACCAAAGAAAATTGTCTCTTATTTTTTATCCTTAACAATTATTGGATTAATTTTATTTGCTTCATCACAAAATTTAAAAATGCTTCTCATTTCAAGAATTTTAATTGGTGTTGGAGTGGGTGCATGTTTGATGGGACCATTGACTGCATATAGAATTTGGTATCAGGACCAAACACAACAACGTGCTAATTCTTGGATGTTAATGGTAGGAGCAATTGGAATGCTATCATCTAGTTTGCCAGTTCAATATTTTTTACCAATAATTGGATGGAGAGCTATATTTATGTATTTAGCAGTTTTAACTTTTTTAAGTATTGTTTTAATCATTATATTTATTCCTAATTGGAATTCAGAAAGAATTGTAAGTGAAGACCCAGGTGAATCAAAATTAAGCACCGTTTGGAAAAATTCCTTATTTAAAAGTTTGGTTCCAATGGGCTTTTTTAATTATGGGGGATTATTTGCTATCCAAACATTGTGGGCTGGCCCATGGATGGTAAGAGTTTCTGGATA
>MDTG01163456.1_pt1 | contig 10708 bp, 14 predicted proteins | sample 811421 | NCBI WGS metagenome assembly MDTG01 (sample SAMN05326645, study PRJNA326480) | marine metagenome | isolation source: seawater | place: Pacific Ocean: South East | collected 2011
AAAAATTTATCTATTTCATATTTAAAACCCCTGCATATGCTTGAGGCAAAAGATCAATATTTTTATGACCATTACGGAAGAAGATATTTAGATTGTGTAAATAATATATCACATATTGGTCATACAAATGCACATGTTCATGATGAATTAATGAAACAAAATTTAAAATTAAATACAAATACTAGATACTTATATCAAATAATTAATGATTATAGCGATAAACTATTAAAAACTTTTCCAAAAAAATTAAACAAAATATTTTTTGTATGTACTGGATCTGAAGCTAACGATTTAGCATATAGAATTGCGCAAAATTATTCCAAATCTAGAGATGTTTTTGTCATCGATAACGCTTATCATGGACATACCAATTCATTAATAGATCTAAGCCCATATAAATTTAATGGCAAGGGTGGCTTGGGAAAAAAGGATTACGTTCATATACTTGATATGCCTGACCCAATTAGAGGTAAATGGACATATAAAGATAAAAATTGGGCTAACAAATATACTAACGAAGCAATAGATAAAATTAAAACAATTTCAAAAAATAATAAAATATCATGTTTTTTTGCAGAGAGTATTTTAGGATGTGGTGGTCAAGTAATACTTCCCAAAAATTATTTAAAGAAATTATTTAAAGAAATAAGAAATTTTAATGGTTTGTGTATAGTAGATGAGGTTCAAACTGGTTTTGGAAGAATTGGCAGCAATTTTTGGTCATTCCAGGCACACAATGTTATTCCAGATATAGTTACATTAGGTAAACCTATGGGCAATGGTCACCCTATCGGAGCAGTTATAACAACTGAAAAAATTGCCTCTACTTTTAATAATGGAATGGAATATTTTAATTCTTTTGGGGGCAATCCAGTATCTTGCGCGGTAGGTAAGTCTGTTCTTGAAGTAATTCAAGATAAAAAACTTCAAAAAAATGCTTCTGTAGTTGGAAAATATTTCATGAAACAATTAAATAAAATTAAAAATAAACATAATAAATATATTAGCGAAGTTAGAGGTCGTGGATTATTTTTAGGAATTGATTTAATTGAAGATTACAACAATTATAAACCAAATAAAAAATTAGCAAAAAAAATTATAAATTATATGAGAGATAGGGGAATCTTATTAAGCACAGATGGGCCATTTGATAATGTTATTAAAATCAAACCACCATTAATTTTCAATAAAAAAAATGTTGATCATGTTTGTTATGCTTTAGATAATTTTTTTAATAAAAAATAAAATACATACCGTAACATATCATTAATATTCCAACTATTAAATCTATCAAAAACCATGTTTTTTGAGAATAGATATATTTTGATAAAAATTTAGATAAATATCCTAATGAAAAAAAGAAAACAAAACTTGCTATTACAGCTCCCAATCCAAATAAAAATTTATTATTAAAGTTTGTTGATATTGATCCCAACAAAATAACTGTATCTAAATAAACGTGTGGATTTGCATATGTAATTAAAAATAAAGTTATAAAAATACTTTTTAAATTTTCTTTACTTTTAATATTTTCAGATATATTTTTTAAACTTCTTAATTTTCTAATTTTGTTAAATCCATATAATATTAACCAACCCCCACCAATAATTTTTAATGTTATTATTAATCTAGAGTCAATACCTATAATAAAATTTGAAAGATTAATTCCAGCTACAATTAATAAACTATCTGATAAACTACAAAATAGAACAACTATAAAAACAAATTGTTTCTTAAGGCCCTGGCTGATTACAAATAGATTTTGAGGTCCAATTGCGATAATTAATGTTGAACCAATTATAAAACCTTGAAATAAATCATTAATATTCATATTGATTTTCAATATAATTACACTATCATAATATGTATGCGTTTATTCATATTTATTTTTATTTTACTAAATTGTAATTTAATTAATGCTAAAATAATTAAACCTAATCCTTCAATTAAACCAATTGATGTAATTTCAATTCAGCTGGAAGCTCTAAAAAACAATAATGATCCATTTGATGACGCTGGTATTATTCAAACATGGGAATTTGCACATCCTAATAACCGCATTTTTACTGGACCTATTAATAATTTTATTAAAATGATAAAAAATCCTTCTTATTCAATGATGTTAGATCATTTAGACCATAAAATTAATACGATTAAAGAAAATGATTCTATTTCCTTATATTTTGTTGAATTGATCGATTGGAAAGGTAATAAATATGGTTTTGAATGGATAGTTTCAAAAGTTGAAGATGATAGCGAATTTAAAAATTGTTGGATGACTTCAGGTGTATCTCAGCCATTACCAATGGCAAAGGGAGTATAATATCCTTTAAAATTTATATTAAATGTTTATTATTATAATATGGAATTATTTTTTAAGAACGAATTATGGATGTTATTATTTGCAATAGGTTTGTTATATTGGTTATTTAATCCTTCAATTTCATTGATTTTTTTAATGATTGTGCCAATATTAATAGCTGCAAATTTAAAAAAATAATATTTTTTAATATATAATGATTTATTTATTGTGATTTTATGATAAAAACAAACCTATATGTTTGATAAGAAAAAAGATTCTAATGAACCTGAAAGTTCCATTGATGTTTTTCGACCTTCTAAAGGTAGTGCAAAAGTCATTATAGGAAATGGCGTTACAATGAAGGGTGAAATTACAAAAGCTGATGAAGTTCAAATTGATGGGACTGCTGATGTTACAATGAAAACAGATAATTTAATTGTAGGTGCCACTGGAATAACTAATGGCAATGTAGAAACTCATAATGCTGATATATGGGGTAAAATTGATGGTGATTTTAAAGTTACCGGCACCCTTACTATTCAAGAAGCAGGAGTTGTATCAGGAAAAATTGAATACCAAAATTTACAAATTAAGCTTGGTGGTAAAATAGATGGAGAAATTAAAGTATCTGATAAAATTAAAAATATTTCAGATAGTCAAAAAAAAGAAAATAATTCTACAACTAAATCATTACAAGACGGAATTTCATCTACAAAATAAATTAATCTATTTTACCTAAATCTTTTTGTCTTTTTATAACAAAAATTCCACTTGAAGTAATAATTACAGCTCCTACAATCATATTAAATGTAGGAATTTCATTTAAAATTAAATAACCAAAAATTATTCCAAAAATTATTACTGAATATCGTGATGAAGCAGTTAATGATAATGGAGCATAAAATATTGTCATAACTGAAAATAAATAAGCGATAGTAAGAAAAATTGCTGAAATAAAAATATTTGGAATTTGATTTAATTTTACTTCAAAACCAAAATACAATGAACTTAATCCTGAAAAAATGCATATTAATAAAGATGTTATGAAAATGATTTCAAAACTATTTTCTTTAGTTACAATATTTTTTGTATTTATGTCTCTTATTGTTAAAAAAATTGCTGCTAATATTGGAAACAAAAATAGATAATTGAAACTCATATTTTGAGGTTTAATAATAATTAAAACTCCAACAAAACCAATAATCACTGCAGTCCACCGTCTGAAACCTACTCTTTCTTTTAAAAAAAAATAAGCAAATATTGTTACAAAAAAAGGATTAGTCATTAATAGAGTATAAACTTGTGAAATAGGCATCAACATTAATCCAGTAAAAAAAAATAATGCTGTCGCTACTTCATAAAAGCCTCTAGAATAGTAATTTTTATTCCAAATAATTTTAAAAATATTTTTCTTTTCAAAAAAATACAAATAGATAAAAATAATAATTGTTGTAAAGATTCCTCTTATAAATATTATATTAAATATTGAAAATATATTTTCTATTTTTTTAACTTCAAATTTTACAATAGTATCATTTATTGAAAAACAAAGTTGACCAATAATCATTAATAATATCCCCAATAACGAATAAGTAAATAAAGTCTTGCGTTTCATTGTAAAAAAAAATATTTATAGATTGCTTATGTTAAAAACAAACACTTCTAGTCATTTATATGGATTTACAGATTTAAAGTCATTAAATGAAAGAGGGCCTTTAGTAATTAGTTCTGGAAAAGGTATATATGTGTATGATATTCATAATAAAAAATATTTAGATGCAAATTCTGGTCTATGGAATGCTTGTGCTGGTTTTGATCATCCAGGTTTAATTGAAGTTGCAAAAAAACAATATGAAAAATTTGCAGGTTATCATTCTCTTTTCGGACGACTTTCAGAAGAAACTCTAGCTCTTTCTGACAAAATTATAGAAGTATCTCCCTTTGAAGATGGGAGAGTTTTTCTTTGTAATTCGGGCTCTGAAGCAAATGATACAATGATTAAAATGTTATGGATGTATAATCTAAGAAAAGGTAATCCAAATAAAAGAAAAATTATATCGAGAATTAATGGATATCACGGAGTTACTTTAGGAGCATCTTCCTTAACTGCCAAACCATATAATAAAGTTTTTGGTTTTCCTCTAAAGGATTTTATTTCAGCTGATTGTCCTCATTACTGGAAATATGCATATGAAAACGAAACTGAAGATGATTTTTCTTTAAGAATGGCAAATAATTTAGAAAATTTAATCTTAAGTGAAGATCCTAATACAATAGCTGGTTTTATAGCAGAGCCAGTACAGGGTGCCGGAGGAGTTATACCACCTTCTAAAAATTATTTTGATTTAATTCAACCTATATTAAAAAAATACAAAATACCTTTTATTGCTGATGAGGTTATATGCGGCTTTGGCAGAACTGGGAATCTTTGGGGATGTGAAACTTATAATATTAAACCCGATATTATAATAGCATCAAAATGTTTAACTGCAGGTTTTTTTCCTATGGGCGCAGTACTAGTAAAAAAAGATTTTGCAGATGAATTTATTGAAATTTCTGAAAAAGAAGAAGAGTTTCCTCATGGATTTACAGCTGGTGGTCATCCAGTAGGTTGTGCAATTGCTTTAAAAGCTATTGATATAATAATTAATGAAGGGTTATTGGATAACGTAAAGCATGTATCTCCATATTTTCATGAAAGACTCAACGAATTTAATCAATATGAACATATTGGAGAAACTCGAGGAATTGGATTAATGGCTGCATTGGAAATGGTTAAAAATAAAAAAACTAAAGAACCATTTGATAGTAATTTAAACATGGGTGATAAAATTGCAAACATGTCAATAGATAACGGCCTTATATGTAGACCACTGGGGCCAGCAATTGTTTTATGTCCTCAATTCATTATAACTAAAAATCAAATTGATGAAATGTTTGACAGTCTTCACGCAACAGTAAAACAAGCATTTAATTAATTATTTTCGTACTTAATAATAAAGCCTGAATATTTTACGTTGCTAATTATGTTATTGGGTATCACTCCTTCAATAAGAGATAATTCCGGACCTACTTTGGCTTTATCAGTAATTGATAAAATACTTTGGATATCCCCTTGAATAATTGCTTCTACCTCATCTTTACTTTGTTTATTTTGAATATATCCATCTAATCCTAGAGATATTGCTAAATTACTGAACCAATGTCTAAATCCAACACCTTGAACTTTACCTTTAATAATTAATCTATAAGTCTTTATTTCTCTTGAATTCATAAATATATCTATTTGTACAATATTAATATAAGTATGAAAAATTCTTATACAATATTTTTAATCTAAAAATTAATGAATAAAACAATTTTAATAGCTTCTACATCATTAATATTTTCAAGTATTTTTTTTGTAATTAATGATGCTATTATCAATTATTTATCAGCAATCAATATAACTTTCTACCATTTTATTTTTTATGGTACACCAGCATATCTAGCAGTTCCTTTATATCTTTTTTTAAAAGGTGATTTAAAGTATAATTTAAAATGTAAAAATTATTTTATCCCTTTAATTAGAGGCCTAATTTTTGCTCCTATGCCTTTTATAACTTTTGTATCTTTAAAAAATATAACACTACCTGAATTTACAACATTGAATATGTCTGCACCATTAATTGGCGCAATATACGCATTTATTTTTTTAAATGAAAAATTAAATAAATTTAATTATATTTCTTTATCTTTAGGTTTTTTAGGAGTTTTATTTGTAATTCAACCGGGTTTTGAAGCTTTTAATATATATTTTTTATTAACATTGTTTGGCGTTTTATTAATAACTACAACTACAACAATTGTTAATAAATATAATAACATTACGACCACACTAGGTTTTTTCATATACGGTGGTTTTTTTATACACATAATATCTCTATTTCTATTTATATTAGATCCCATTAAAGTTAATTTTTTTGAATTCAGTTTAATTACTATTGCATCAATTTTGATTAATTTTGCAATTTTATTAGCAACTTTAGCATTTAAAATAGCACAAAAACATTATTCAGCAGTTTTTTGTTTAGTTTATCTTCAAATAGTATGGTCATCCCTAATAGGTATATTTGTTTTTAATGAATATTTAAATATTGTCGCTTATATGGGGGCTTTATTTATAATTATAAGTGGACTAATATCAATACCGGCACAAATAAAACAATTTAATGAAAAATAATATTTTTAACTTTATTATTAATTTATTTAAATTAAAGATTTTAAAATTATGAAAAATTTTTTTATATTTTTTGTACTTATTTTTTTTTCTTTTAATATTCAAGCAAATGATAATGAGATTGAAATTTTAATAGACATACCAGGTACTGGTATCAAAATTGATAATCACTATAAAATTAAAGTTCATTATTCAGGTAGTTTGCTAGATGGAAAGGAATTTGATAATAGTTTTAAAAGAAATAAACCCTTTGAATTTCAAATTGGTTTGAGACAAGTAATTCCAGGATGGGAGTTAGGTATTATTGGGATGAAAGTAGGGGGTAAAAGAAAGATAAAAATACCTCCTCTATTAGCCTATGGCTCTAAAGGTGCAGGCAATGTGATACCTCCTAATGCAACATTGATCTTTGATATAGAAATAATTACTGCTGAGCCACCTGGATACAATATTATAAAATCTAGAGAATTAGTAAAAAAACAAAAAAAAGGATTTTTAGTAATAGATATTCGCACTGAAGCAGAAAGAAAAACAACAGGAGTTATAAAGGATTCAATAGAAATGACAGCTTTTGATATCAATGGAAATTTTCAAAAAGATTTTTTTGATAATTATAAAAAAATTGCAAACAACAATGATCATGTAATTTTTGTATCAAATAAAGGAGATATTTCATCAATTTTAGCCAACGGTTTTGTTGAAAAACTTGGGGCTCTTCATATGTATTCTCTTCAAGGTGGTATTGATAATTGGATTAATGAAGGTAGATATTTATCTAAAAATTAACTGCCTTCTATAATTATACAATTTCCTTCTGAATTATTTTTTCTAATTTCTTTGATAGGTTTATAATCATCAGAATTATACCAATTTAAAGCACTTTTAAAATCAGGAAATTGAACTATTACAGTTCTTTCATAATCCCATTTCCCCTCCATTAATTCTTTTTTACCTCCTCTTACGATGTACTTTCCATCATATTTTTCAACAATAGAAGTAACATTTTTTAAATACTCCTTATAATTTTCAGAGTTTGCAACATTAATTTGGACAATTACATAAGCAGGCATATTAAGTCTCAAAAGTTATATATTAAAATTAATTATAATAATTTTTTTTAATTAATTATATAAATACTATTGATTTTAAAGAAAACTATAATAATTTAATACATATTATATTTGAGAGGTACTTAATAATGCGTAATTTAGCTATAATATCATTTTCTTTAATACTTTTTTTTACAAATAATCTTTATGCTGACTCTAGACTTCATAATATCCTAAAAAATGGTGAAATTAGAGTGGGAACAACTGGAGATTGGAATCCTATGACTTTTAAAGATCCAGCTACAAATGAATATAAAGGTTTTGAAATTGAAATAGTAAGAGAACTTGCAAAAGATATGGGAGTTAAATTAATTATTGTACCAACTGAATGGAAAACCCTAGTTAATGGAATAGTAGCCAACAAGTATGATATTTCTACGAGTGCATCTCTAAGTTCTCAAAGAGCTTTGTCAACTGGTTATACCAACTCTTATTTTAAATTAGCTACAGTTCCCCTAACCTTAAAAAAAAATCTTAATAAATTTAATAACTGGGAAGATATTAATAAACAAGGTGTAAAAGTTGCTGTTACTTTAGGAACTACACAAGAACAACAAGCTAAGCAAATTTTTCCTAATGCAACTTTAAATATTATTGAATCTCCAGCAAGAGACTTTCAAGAAGTTTTAGCTGGCAGATCTGAAGTCCATATTACTTCAAATATTGAAGCAGCAACGTTAGTTGAAAAATACCCAGAGATGGCAATTATTCCAGTTGAAGAACCTAAATATCCAACGCCATTAGCATGGTTAACACCTCAAGAAGACCAGGTATGGATAAATTATTTAAATCATTGGATATCTATAAAAGAATCTCAAGGTTTTTTTGTTAAAATGATGGATAAATATCAATTAAAAAGTTTATAGTTTTTTAAATTTTTTTTATCTTTTCATGTTATATTTTTTAAAGTGAATTACTTAATCTTATTTTTTTTTTCAATATTTCTTATATCTTGTTCAGGAAATTATAATTGGGGATGGTATATTATAGATCCAACATTAGAAAAAGGTCAAAACAATCTTGAATTTTTGATCAGTGGCTTAGGAATTACATTAAGTATTTCATTATTATCAATATTTTTCTCTTTAATAATAGGTTTCTTAATTTCTATACCAGGTTTAAGTAAAAATAAATTTTTTATTTATAGTAATCGTATTTATATTGAATTTTTTAGATCAATTCCTTTATTGGTTCTTATACTTTGGGTATATTATGGTTTACCTGTAATTTTTGGTATAAGTTTAAGTGCTTTTTTTGCAGGTATTATTTCTTTATCATTAAGTGATTCAGCATTTGAAGCTGAAATTTTTAGAGCAGGTCTTCAATCAATTGGTATTGGGCAAAAAGATGCTGCTAAGTCATTAGGTTTAAATAAATATCAAGAAATGAGACTTATAATTTTTCCGCAAGCAATTAGAGTTATATTACCAGCTATTGGCAATCAATTTGTTTATGTTTTAAAAATGTCTTCTTTAGTTTCAATAATTGGTTTAGCTGACTTAACACGTAAAGCTAATGAGTTAGTTGTTACAGAATATAGACCTTTAGAAATTTATACTTTTTTAGTTTTAGAATATCTTTTTTTGATTTTGATAATTTCATATTTTATTAGAAAGTTAGAAAATAAATTAAAATTTTAATTTTAAATTTTTTTCTGATGCAATTTTAAGAATAAATTGCCATGCAGTTCTTCCTGTACGATTACCTCTTTGTATAGACCATTTTTTTGCTTCTTCTTCAGTTTCTCTATTAAATTCTATCTTATAAAAATTACAATAACTTTTTATTATCTTTAAATATTCATTTTGATCCAAATTATGAAATCCAATCCATAAACCAAATCTATCACTTAAACTAATTTTTTCCTCTACACTTTCATCCGTATGAATAGCAGAGGATCTTTCATTATCTATCATATCTCTTGGCATTAAATGGCGCCTATTTGATGTTACGTATAATATTATGTTTTGAGGTTGTTTTTGAATGCTTCCATCTAATGTAGATTTAATAATTTTATAATCACTGTCAATTTTTTCAAATGATAAGTCATCGATAAAAATGATAAAACGCATCTTTTTAATATTTTTAAGAAACTGATAAATTATTTCAATATCAAATATGTTTTCTTTGTTTAATTGTATCAATTTTAAAAAATGATTTTCTTTTGAGATATTAAAAAAAATGGATTTTATAAGTGTGCTTTTTCCATTTCCACGTGAACCCCATAATAAAGCATTATTTGTAAAATTGCCTTGAGAAAAATTTTGTGTATTGTCTAAAAGCGTTTTTTTTTGCTCATCTATACCAATTAATAAATCTAAATTAATTGACTCAAATTTATCTATTGATTTCAGAGATTTATTTGTTGAATTCCAAGTAAAAGCATTACTTTTATTGAGACCTTTTTTAAGTAGTAAATTCTTTATGAAATCCATTAAATTCTTTCTCTAACTATAATTGCATTTTTCTTTTACACAGTATAAGGAATTCCTCAAATTAAATAAAATAGGCTATTTATGGAACAATTAGGAGCTTTTTTACCCCTTATATTAATTTTTGGAGTTTTTTATATTTTATTAATTAGACCTCAGCAAAAAAAAGTTAAGATGCATAGGGAAATGTTAAATAATTTAAAAAAAGGAGATAAGATAATTACTTCAGGTGGTATTATTGGAAAAATCACTAAAGTTAGTGAAACTCGAGAACTAAATGTTGAAATATCAGATGAAGTAGAAGTTAAAGTTTCCCCTGGCATGGTTACAGATTTGTATTCTCCACCAGCAACCAAAGTTAATCAAGAAACAAAAACTGAAAACAAACCTGGTCTCTTATCTGGATTTTTTGGTAACAAGAAGTAAATTTAATGAAAAACTATCCCTTGTGGAAATCATCATTTATAATTCTTGTTATTATTGCTGGAATAATTTTTTCAATTCCTTCTCTTCTATACAAAGAAGATACTGGAAATTGGTTTTTTGATAACAAAATTAATTTAGGTTTAGATTTGCAAGGAGGTTCATATCTTCTTTTAGAAGTTAAATCTGATGTACTTTTTTTAGAAGAATTAGATAATATTAG
>MDTG01229146.1_pt1 | contig 10707 bp, 10 predicted proteins | sample 811421 | NCBI WGS metagenome assembly MDTG01 (sample SAMN05326645, study PRJNA326480) | marine metagenome | isolation source: seawater | place: Pacific Ocean: South East | collected 2011
AGATGTTTGTAGATGAGATAATTTGTGTTTATATATTTAAATAACATAAATGTATATAATTTATTTTCAAAAAACAAATTTTTATGGAAAATATAAACTTCAAAAAATTAACGAATTTAATCAGAGTAGGTGACATGTCACCGGTGACATTAGCTGAATATTACCTAAACAGAATCCACAAGTATAATACCGATTTAAACGCTTTCATAACAGTATTAGAAAAAGATGCAATTTCAGAGGCAAAAATAGCTGAAAAAGAAATTTCAAATGGTAATTATCGGGGTCCATTACATGGAATACCCTATGGCGTAAAAGATATAATAAATACAGCAGGTGTTCGAACAACAAATGGATCAAAGAAATATGATAATTTCTTTCCAGATTCTGATGCATTTTGTATTAAAAAAATGAGAGATGCAGGGGCTGTTCTAATTGGTAAAACTAACACTCACCAGTACGCTGCAGCTTCAACTACTATCAATAATTTCTATGGTTCTACAAAAAACCCCCACGATAAAAATAAAATAGCTGGTGGTTCAAGCGGTGGTTCAGCATCAGCAGTCGCAGCGAGTCTTGTTCCCATTGCGCTTGGAAGTGATACCGGCGGATCAATTAGAACCCCAGCTTCATTATGTGGAATAGTCGGTTTTAAGCCAACCTATGGGGCAATAAGTTTAGATGGTGTATTTCCAAATTCACCATCCATCGACCATCTTGGGCCTATGGGTGAGTCTGTAATATCAACTGCTATTACCTATAGTGTATTGGAAGGATATAACCCGTTAGATACAAGATCAATTCAACATGAACGCACAGACCTAAAACATTTAGATGAACCCATTAAAGGTTTTAAAATTGCTATGTGCCCTGATTTATATGAAAATCAAGAAATAGATAGGGCCGTTCAAGAGTCCTATACAAATGTAATAAATATTCTGAGAGACCTTGGTGCGGAAGTTTCAGAAATTAAGTTTGAGGAAGTAAAACTGATACAAAACCTTTTTTATGATATTGCAGGACCAGAATTCACGAGGGTTCACAGAAAACAATATGAAGAAGATCCAAATAGTTTTGATCCTGATGTAAAAAAAAGAATGGATTGGTCAATAAATATTTCTATAGATGACTATCTTAGGGCAATGGAAGATAAAGTGAAAATGACTAGGTTATTAGAACTAAAACTTGAAAAATTTGATGCCTTAATATCCCCATCCGTACCTTTTACAGCCCCTCGGATCAGTGACTTGATGGTAATGATAAATGACCAAAATTATGATTATACCAAGAATTTACATAGACAATTTTTCGCTCCTTATAACGTCACAGGACTTCCTGCGATCGTTTTACCAAATGGGAAAGATAACAATAATATGCCAACATCAATGCAAATAGTTGGGAAAAGATGGTGCGAAAATATAATTCTTCAAATTGCCAATAACATAGAACGTAATATAATGTATAATAAAACCATAAATTTTTGAGAGGTTAATATGGAAATAATAGATTTAAGCCGTGAACTATATCATCGTACTCCGCAATACCCAGGACAACCACCTGTGATCCATGGCGTATGGAAAAGTCACGAGGAAGCATTTGCCGACTCAGGAAATATACAAGGGAACTCTGTTCATTATTTTTCAATGTCTGATCATGGCGGAACGCATATTGACGCCCCACGTCATTTTAGCGTTGATGGTATTCCAATTAATGAATACCCTCTAGAAAATTGCATAGTAAAAGGTATTTGTATTGATCTCAGACATATTGAACCAAAAGCTGAAATTACACCGTCAGATTTAGAAGATGCTGTAAAAAATTCGGGGCAAAGTATTCCGAAAAATGGTACTGTTTTATTGTGTACAGGTCATCATGAAAGGACCTTTCCAACACCTGCTTATTCGACAGATAATCCTGGTGTAAATGTAGATGCCACAAAATGGCTTGCAGAGCAAGGAGTAGTTCATTTTGGAATCGACTCAATGCGCCCTGGTCCAATTGGAAAAGTGAATGCACTTGTTCATAAAGTATGCCATGAAGTTAATATTACCCACTTGGAAAGCTTATGTAATCTTGAGAAAATTCTTGGAAAAGGTGCATTTACATTTATTTGTTTGCCTATGGCTTGGAGAGGTGGTACTGGATCGCCGGTAAGAGCTGTTGCCGTTTTTGATATTTAATGTCCTTATCACCAAAACCACCAAGAAGAGTTGTTGTTGGTACAAACAAAAATGGTAATTCGGCCATAATTTCTGATAGTGATAATCCGTATCAATTCAATAGAGGTGGAGGTTCAACAATATATTTTAATGAAATTTGGACTTTTGATAATTGCCCTGTTAATTCAAAAAATCTGAATGATGGAGCTGATAGGCCTCTTAGTCACTCACCTCCTCAAAACGGAGCCCATTTTAGAGTTATAGAATCAAAAAAAGAAGATAATAAAAAAATAGACCAAAAAGAAGCAGATAAATTTTTTGAATCAATGAATAGGACTGGCTTATCAGAAAAGATGAAGAGTGATAAACATTGGAATATGCATCGAACTAGAACTGTAGATTATGGAGTTGTTACCAAGGGAAATCGTACACATGTGCTTCCCGATAATGAATTAATTATGAATCAAGGTGATATAATTGTCCAACTTGGTCATTTTCACTCCTGGGATAATTCTCATGGTGCAAATGAAATGTTATTTATAATGATTGGAGGAGATGATGAATAATTCTACGATATCAAATAAAAGAAGAATTGTTATAGGCCAATACCCCAATGGTGAAATAAAATTCATCAGTGATGAGATAGCAAAAGATATTATTAAAGATCCCGCTCGACCAGGATACTCCTCAACTAAAATCTGGGCGACCCTTCAATCTCCAGCAAACTTTGGAGAAAAAGCTGAAAAGGAGAGTGATGGGTTTGCTCATAGCCTAATACCCCCAAAATCTGGATCAATCTGTAGATTCATCAAAATACCACCAGATAAGAATTTTGGAGAAATTACTAATGAAAATATCAAGAAATTCTATCAATCAATTAACTCGGATGAATTATTTCAACCAAATAAAGGTACCCACCCATACATGCATAAGAAAGATAGTCTAGATTATGTGTATGTTATGACTGGATCTATTAGATTGATACTGGATGAAGGTGAGGTTGATTTAGAGCAAGGCGATACTGTTGTTAATATTAGTGCTAATCATGCTTGGAGTAATATAACTGATACTAATTGTGAATTGTTTATTTCATCACATGGTACAATTTAATATCTTGAATTAATTTATTTTTCCCTCCACCAAATAAGAAGACCTGCTGATATTACAAGAAATGCTCCAAAGGCCGTCTGTTTACTTGGTAGATGATTAAAGATAATTAAACCCATAATTGTGGAGCCAATTATTTGTAAATATAAAAATGGAGCAATTACTGATGATGGTGCAATTCTAAATGACTGTGTTAGTAATAAGTTTGTTGCAATTGAACCAAATGCTATTACCCCAAGCAAGAACCAATGAAAATTATTTGGCACTACAGGTGCGACATTATCATATCCAATTAAATCTCCAATAATGATAATTAAACCCATAATTATCACAGCTGTGACTGCAATGTAATATTGAAAAATTGGTAATCTAGCAATATTAGCCCACTTTCTTGTGATCAGAGTTGCAGTACCATGAAATAATGCCGCAAGGGCTGGAAAGATTGCACCCCAACCGATATTTTCAAAATTTGGACCAATTACTAATAGTGCTCCAGTCATGCCAGCAAATACAGCACTCCATCTATATATATCAACTTTTTCTCTCAGAATGATAGCTGATAGTGAAGTAATTATTATTGGTGTCAGAAAAAAAATTGCAACAGCATCAACTAATGGTAATACCGCTAACCCCGCGTAAACGCATATTGTACCAAGACTGGCTAATATACCGCGAAGAATAAGGGGCCAACTAGGTCTAGCTATCCAATCTTCTTTCGGTATATACAAATATATATAGATACTTAATACAAATATATGAATCATAAAACGGGTGAGGGCAATTTGAGTCGGAGCCATAATACCTCCCAGTAATTTTACAGATGCCTCTATAAATGGAACAGTTGCAATAAATCCTAATACAAAAAGAATACCCTTCTTTGGATCATCGATGATTTCAAGTTTTGACATGATATGTATTAATTTTTACTTGGCACTGACAGTATATTTATTAAATTTTTCTTCATCAATAACAATGCCTAATCCCGGCCCATCTTCTGGTGTAATGATATGACCTTCACTTACCTGCACGGGATCGTATACAATATCGTCAGCTAAGTATTGGCTTGAAAGACTTGCATCCCAATCCAGTGATGGTAATGATCTTGTAAAATGAGCAATTGCTGCACTTCCAATTGATGTATTCGCTGCTTTACCGGCCAAATTAATATGCATACCTAATGAGTGCATTAAATTTGCAGCTTCGAATAATTGCAAGACTCCTCCAAATTTAATCATTTTTAAGCTACCTCCGTTTGCAGCTTTTAGATCATGATGTTTTTTAATATCATCAATATTGTGAATACCTTCATCAACTCCGATAGGTGCATAAGATTTGACATTACATTCAATCATGGAGTCGATATCCTTACCATTGACAGGTTGTTCAAAAAAATCTAGTCCAATATCACCAGTTTTTGATGAAAAAGTTAATGCATCTTCTCTATTAAAACCCTGATTGGCATCAGCAGAAAGGGTGTAGTTGTGATCAAGAATCTTTTGAGCTTCGTAAGCCCTTTCGATATCTTTTGTCACTTCATTTGTTCCGACCTTTAACTTAAAAGAGACAAAACCAAGATCTATTCTTTCTTTGAGTAACTTGAATTCATCTTCTCCACCAGCCACTAACCAAATCATTGGAACTTTTTCTCTTTTCGATCCTCCAAGTATATCATACAGAGGTTTGTTTAATATCTTCCCAGAAAGATCATGTAATGCCATATCGATTGCTGATTTGGCTCCAGAATTACCATAAATAGTCACTGCTAAAATATCTTTTATTTCATCTATGTTTTTCACTTCAACATCAATTAGACGCTCTTTCATAAAATCAACTACCGCAATCATACCTCTTGTAATCTCACCATTAAAAAAGGGGGCGTAAGGTGCCTCTCCCCAACCAACCATTCCATTATCAGCTGAAACTTTTACGACCATATTATCGCAGTGCTCAATGGAGACCCCAGACATTTTTAAAGGTACATGAAGTGGAACTTGGATTATAAAAGTCTCTATTTTTTTTATTTTAAACATTTGTGTTTCAAAATTATAAATTAATTGTGCTATTTTTTTTGCTGACTCTTCCATTGCTAATGTAATCAATAGATTTTTTCTTGCATCCTCAGGAGATGCAATTGGGCATGGACGTCCCATTGATAGATGGTCGAGCCATACTCTTGTCTCATCGGCAACTGGACCCCAATAATCTCCAAGATGCCAATTACCGGGCGTAGAACTCGATAAGAATGCTGTATTAAATTCAAGATCTGGAATATATGCATGGGGAATACCATTATTGGTGACTAAAAGCTCATCCGTATGATCATCATTTAAAATAAGTGCGCCATCATCACCATAAACTTCAAACCTAACACCCATCCCTAATTGAGGTGAATGAGATGGGAGAGCAAAAAAAACTCCTAAATTTACAATTGCCCCGTTACTAAATTTAATAAGACTCCAAGTTGTGTCATTAACATCAAAACCTGCCTCCCTAAATACTGTTCCTGATCCTCTTGCAGTAACTTCAACTGGTTCAATTCCTTCCAGATACCAACATGCTACATCAACCCAATAAGTCAAAACATCTACAACAGGTGTTGCGGTCGGAGATCTTTTTAGAATTTCAATACCCTGTGCTCTTGTGTTACATGCACGAGCAGAAATTGATAAAATATTACCTATACGCCCTTCTACTAATTGGTCCTTACCTGATAAATATCTTCTTTTGAATCTTTGTGCATAACCAACTCTAAAAAGAGTATTTGCTTCTTTAGATTTTTTTATCATTTTATCTGCCTCATCTATATTTAAGGCGATTGGTTTTTCTACTAAAACAGGTTTACCTAGTTCCAATGCATGCATTACTGCGTCATAATGATCGTGCTCGCTGGTTGATACAATTACTGTTGTTACATTTGGATCGGAAATAAGCTCATAATTATTATCCGTATATTTATTTGCATTACATCTTTGAGCAAGCTTTTTAGCATTATTTATGTTTATATCAGAAACACCCAAGAACTTTATTGCTGGATGGCCAGATGATAGAATGGCTCGCAGTGATCCAATTCTTCCAGATCCAATTACCGCCAAACCTAATTCTTTTGATGACATATCAGGTCTTTTTCCCTATTGATTGAATGATTTCTATGACAAGCTCTCGTGATGGGTGAAGAGTCCCATCATGGATCTTTGTTGTCATTTCTACGATCATATCATTGACCGGAGTACTTATTCCTAATTTTCTTCCTCCTTCGGAAACCCAGCCATTTATAAGATCAACCTCGCTAAGCCGTCCCTTTCTATGATCTTGAAGTACTGTATTTAAGGCCGTTGGACCTACATGTTTTGATACAGTATCTAAAAGAAGCTCATGGACTCTATTTGAACTATCTATATCTTCTTTTGAGAGACCCATAATAGGCTCTAATTTATATCCAAGACCTTCGCCTACTTTTAATGCCTCTTCTCCAGCTTGTAGCATCACATCTTTCATACCTTCTATAGCATAAGCCTCGGAAGGCATCATATCGCCAATTGCTTTCATACCCATACCCATCACATTTACCACGAGCTTCATGAATTTAGCAGATAAAATTTGTTCACTTATTCCAACCTTACCCGAAAATTTAAGCACTTCTTCTACTTCTGGAATACGGTTCACCATTTCAGGAGAAAGAGCTCCTAATCCAAACCAAGTACCTTCGGGTGGAGTATTTCTCTTAATTTCACCAGGATTAAATAGCTCTGAGGATAATTCAGCAACACAGCCAATAGTTCTATTTGCACCAACAATATCTGAGATTAACTCAGCCATCATACAATTTTGTACCCCAACCAAAATCCCATCATCCTTTAAGTAGGGTTTAATTAGCTCACATGCCCATGCAGTATCATAGGCTTTTACAAAAAGTAACACTATATCAAATTTATCTGAAAATGTTGCTACATCACATAAATGAAAAGCATCAACTTTAGTCTCTAATGTTCTATTTGGCATCTCAATCTTGAGGCCATCTTTACGCATCTTTTCAACATGCTCTGGCCACTGATCAATTAATTTTACATCAAGTCCGTTACTAGTAAGATCAGCCGCCACACTACTTCCATTGGCCCCGGTCCCTAAAACTGCAATTTTCTTATTCATCATTTTAATCCCTATTACTACATACAAAACTATAGACAGTCGGTCTAAATAATGCCATGTAATAAAATTATGGTCTACAATAAAATTAAACTTATATTTTTAATTATCATTCCATTTGGTGTTGGATATATGTTGTCTTTCTTTCTGAGGAATACAAATGCAATTCTTGCACCTGAGTTATCAGCAACATTCTCACTAAACGCCACAGAAATAGGCTTTTTAACAAGTATCTTCTTCTTTTCCGGAGCAATCCAATATATCCCGCTAGCAATCCTATTAGATAAATTTGGCCCTAAGAAAATATTCATTTGGGAAATTCTACTAGCAATAGCTGGCTGTCTTCTGACCTCATATGCTGATAGCTACATAATGCTAGTTATCGGAAGAGCCTTATTGGGGTTTGGCATTGGATCTTGTCTAACTACGGCTTTAAAATCTGTTACTATTTGGTTCCCAAGTCAGTTTTGGGCAACCGCTAATGGAATGATTTTATTTTCTGGATCGATTGGTGCAATTCTATCCACAAAGCCGCTTCAAATCTTCATGACCACCTATCACTGGAGAGATCTCTTTCTTATAGGGTTTATTATTTGTTTTTTACTTCTAATTTTAGTCATATTTTTAATGCCAGAAAAGAAGCCAGAAGTTCAATCTGATAAAGAGTCCAATTTTTACGTCTATATGCAAATTATTAAAAATAAGAATTTCTATACTCTTGCTCCTGTATCTGCCCTCGGCCTTGCAAGTTTCTTTTCTATCCAAGGCCTGTGGGCTAATGGCTGGATGTCAGATGTCGCGGGCCTAACACAGGAAGAAATCGGAATTCGCTTACTAATTGTCGCAATCGCTATGTCTTTTGGAACTTTAGGGAATGGTGCGCTTGTTGATTATTTATCAAAACGTGGATTTAACAGAGCAAAATATCTTGCGATAGGGTTATTAGCTTTATTTCTTATTCAGATATCCTTTGCTCTAAATATCGATACTGACGGTTATTGGCAGTGGGCTATTCTGGGTCTTACTGGAAATATTGGTGTTTTAGTTCATCCCATTCTCAATAAAACATATCCCCCTGGCTATTCTGCAAGATCAATATCTACAATTGCCGTTTCAACATTCTTAATGGTCTTTTTAATTCAATTCAGTATTGGATTCATTCTAGATATCTGGGGTCCAAACGATTTAGGTTCTTATCCAAAAGTTGCTTATAATTATGCTTTTGGTATGCTTGTAATTATTGAAGTAATATTCTTCAGTTGGATGCTCGTAAATATTAGAAAGCTAAAAATTAATTTTTAGATTAATTAATGTTCAAAATTAAAGACATAAAAATCTGTAATATTGGATTACCTCTCAGGCAAACCATACATATGTCAAATATTACTATTGAAAGAAGTAATAGTATCTTGGTCAAGGTAAAAAGTTCTGACGGGGATTTTGGTTGGGGTGAAGCTGCCGCCTCCTTGTCGATGACAGGAGAAAGTTCTGTTGGAATGATACAAGCAATTAATTATATGAAAGAGATTTTAGTTGGAGTTGAGATCCAATCATATGAATCTATTTCAGATTTAGTTCAAACATCTATCTATGGTAATGCTGCTGCAAAATCATCTTTAGAAGCTGCTCTAATTGATCTATTTGCGAGAGTCCAGAAGAAATCCTTTTCTGAAATAATAGGAAAAATAAAAAGATCTGACCTACCGATAATTTGGCGTATTGCCGGATCAGAGAATGAAATTGAAGAAGCAAAGAAGCAAAGAGATGAGGGATTTAAAGCATTTAAAATCAAAGTTGGAGCAAAGACAATTAAAGAAGATCTTCAAAGAGCCGAAAGACTAAGAGTGGCGCTTGGAAATGAAGTTCAACTCACAGCTGATGCTAATGCCGGCTATAATAGGAAGAGTGCTCTACTATTCTGTTCATTGATTGATAAGGCTGGGTTAGATTACATGGAACAACCCGTCAATGGTTACGATATTAAAACAATGAAAGCATGTAATGAGTTGATGTCTACACCTTTAAGTGCTGATGAAGGTATTCACTCTTTGGAAGACCTATCTATTCATAAAAATATGAATGCTGCCGAAGGAGCAAGTTTAAAATTGATTAAATTTGGTAGCATAAAAAATCTCCTCGGAGCTATTGATTTTATGAAAGATAATAATATGCACGTGAATATTAGTGGTAAAGCAGGTGACTCATCGATCAGTGCAGCTTGTATTGGGCATATCTCAAAAGTCGTAAATAAATTAGATTGGTTCAGTAATGTAAGTATTCAATATTTAGCTGATGATATCATTCTAAATCCAATGTCCATTAGAGATGGAAAGCTTATAATAAACCCAGGGCTTGGATTAGGGGTTGAAGTTGATGAAGAAAAAATAGAAAAATATGCAATATAGGAGTTTCGAGAAATGATTACAGTTAAGGGAAGAAATACGTCTGGGAATGTGATGAAAGTCACTTGGATACTAGAAGAACTTGGAATTCCATATCAACAAGAAGATGTTGGTGGTAAATTTGGGAAAAATAAAGAAAAAGAATATTTAAATTTAAATCCTATGGGACTTGTTCCAACACTTATCGATGATGATATAGTTTTATGGGAGTCAAATACTATTGTAAGATACTTGGCCAAAAAATATAGTTTTGATGCGATGTCTCCGTCAGATGATGGTGTGAGAGCTAAATTAGAACTATGGATGGATTGGCAATTATTTGCTATAAATCCAATGATGAGACCAATTTATCATGGCATTATTCGAACAAGTCCTGAGGATAGAGATTGGAACAAAATCAACGAAAATATAGAACTTGGAAATCGACATTGGAAAATTTTGGAAAAACACCTTGAAGGGAAAGAATATTTAGGTGGAGATACTCTCACTATAGCAGATATACCACTCGGTCCAGTAATACATCGTTTTCATACCATAGTTGAAGATAGACCCTCTACCCCAAATATTGATAGATGGTATAACAATCTAAAAGAGTCCGAAGCATACCAAAAAATTGTAATGATACCACTAGAATGAGGTTTCTTCCATACCACAGTTTCCCCAATCTCTGACTTGCCAGGCAGGTTTAATTTGTGGCTTATCTTTCATGATTTTTTTATCCTGTTTTGGCCGACAATTAACCACAACCCCGTTTGAAAAAATAATATTTATTCGCCAAATGTATCTAGAACGTGGATCACTCTCTTTTATCTCTTGGAATTTTTCAATTTTAAATGATTTTGGGAGATTTATATTCCTCAGATCTTGCATTACTATATTTTTCTTTTTTCTGTCGTTTA
>MDTG01021364.1_pt1 | contig 10706 bp, 8 predicted proteins | sample 811421 | NCBI WGS metagenome assembly MDTG01 (sample SAMN05326645, study PRJNA326480) | marine metagenome | isolation source: seawater | place: Pacific Ocean: South East | collected 2011
ACTTATATTAAAATGATTTTTTTAGACCTATATTCATTGTTCTTGGTGTTCCTGAATAATTAAATGAATTTTCATAATTTTTATCAAATATATTTTTAAGTGAAAAATCTAAATTATAACCTTCACTAATTTTATATGAGCTAAATAAATCTACTAACAAATATTCATCAAGAATTTGATCTTTAAAATCATAATCTGTTCCACCATAATCTCTTGTTCGTCCTTTATATGTTAGCAATAAAGAAGTATTTATATCTTTATTCAGTTGATAATCAATTTTTGAACTTAAAGCATTTACAGGAACACGAACCATCGCTTTCTCAAGCCACCCATTACCTGAATCTAGACAAGAAGTATATCCCCACATATCTTTTTCTGGCTTATCACAATCCATACCAGAATAACTTTTTGTTAAAGTATAATTAAAATTAATTTTTAATTTTTTGTTATCTGTCCAATTAGCAGCTAATTCAATTCCTTTACTTTTATTTTCTGCATTAGATATATTATCTTGAAAATTGGTAATATTTGATCCCATTATTGGATCTTCAACAACAATATCAAAATAAGTAATAATAAAACCTAGGTTTAAATTATTAAAAAAAGTTTCATAACCAATATCAAAACTTGTTGTTTTTTCAGCATGTATGCTTTCTCCATTTTGATTTGTCCAAGCATATTCACCAGACTCATATAGTGCAGGAAACAGGAAGCCAGTTCCATAAGAAGATCTAATTTTACTATTACCACCTAAATTGTAAGTTCCTGTAATTCTATATGATTGTTCATCTCCTGAAAGAGTATGTTTGTCGTTTCTACCGCCAATAGTAGCAAAGATATTTTCAAATGGTCTAAATTGATAGTCAATATATTGTGAATGTATTTCTTCATTATGAGTTTTTACTACACCAGGATCTGTTGGATATTTTGCTTTAAAAAATTCTAAATCTGATCCATATATTATCTTATTGTCTAGATTAAAATTATATTCACCTAAATAAGTAAACATACTTTTAAAACCCTCATATGTAGTTTCTCTATTTTTGTAAGTTGTTACCATTCTTGATGTAGCTGACTTATTTAAACTAAAAGTGTTTTTGAAGTTTTTATATATATTTTTAAACTTGAAAATATAATGAGCTTCAATGTTATCTGAAGAGTTTTTTGTGTCATCTCTGCCATCAGTGGGTTCATCATATTTTAAATAACTATCTTTTAAAGTAAAATAATTTTCAAAAGTATAATTTTCAGAAAATTGATAAGTATGATTAGCAGTTAGACTATTATTTTCATAAGGATCATTTTCACTATCATTACTCATAGCCGAGATACCATCTGTTGAATAATAATTTAAACCAACAAAATAACTTTGCTTTTCATTAGCACCATCAATCGAATAAAAAACATCTTTTGAATTTTTTTCACCCACTCTTACTTCTGCATTTTGATGTTTGCCCAATCTACCTTTTTTGGTAAAAATGTTGATTGTTCCCCCAACAGCACTATTTCCATAAAGTGAACTTTGGCTACCTTTCAAGATTTCTATTCTATCAATCGAGTCTTTAAATAAACCTTCAGCATAAAATGAATTGTCAGGTGTAGATGGATCATACATTTTTACACCATCTATATAAATTGTAGAATATCTTTTTGGCAGACCTCTCATTTGAATACCGGTATTTGTTCCTCTTCCACCTAATGAAAAAATATTCAATCCCTGAGCTTGATTATTTAAAACATCGGTTAAAAATGAATCTGAAGAATTTTCGATAGTTTCTGCATCAATTATAGTAACTTGACTACCCACTGAACTATAAGACTGAGGAGTTTTACCAGCAGAAATTACGATTATTGGAATCTCATCAGAAAACGAAAAATTAAATAAAGATAATAAAAAAATAAAAATAGTTATTTTAAATTTAAACATGGCATTCTTTCATCCCTTGAATATCAAGGGAATAGTTAATTTAATGCCGTTGCTAATTAAAATTGCAGAACTAGACTTTTCCTGGCCTTCATTCAACACCGGACTGTACTGGGTGGCGCTCCGACTTTAACGGTTCCAGGAAGAGCAAGCGAATTTCACACTTATTTCCCACCAAAACTCAGTATGACTTGATATATAATTTTAAAATTTTAAAAGTCAATCAATCTTTTTTTCTATATATTTTATAAGAGATTTTAGAGATAGAAGATTAGGATATTCTGATTGATCAATTTTTATTTTGAACTTTTTTTCAACCAAGAGTATTAATCTTATATGACCAACACTATCCCATTTTTCAATATCATCAGATGATGTAGATAGATTAATTATATTTTTCTTTACCTCAAAACATTTTGCAATTAAATTTTTAACTTCAAGTTCATTTTTTTTTTTCATTCGCTAGCACCACTTGGTAAATTAATTATTCTTTTTTCTAAATCAATTGAGTTGGAAAGATCCATTCTTTGATACTTTTTAAGATGTTTATTTTTAAATAATGACTGCCAAATAGGACGTGTTTGAATATTATTTTTATTAGTTAGATTTAATATTAAATTTCTTGTTTTTAAAGATGGTTTTTTTAATACAAGAGCTTGCAACCAATAATTACTTTTACAATATTTAGGTTCTTTAAAAAGATTTATTTCTTTTATTTTTTTAAAATTTATCAAGTACCTTTTGTATAATTTTCTTTTTTTTTTTAGAAAAAAATCAATTTTTTTTAGTTGTGCAATTCCAAGCTGCGCATTTAAAGCTGGCATTTTATAATTGTATCCTATTTGAGAAAATTTATATTCCCATTTATGTAGAATTTTAGAGTTTGTATAAAATTTATTAATTTTGTTTGCTAACTTAGTAGAGTTTGTGATAATAGCTCCTCCCCCACCAGTTGTAATAATTTTATTTCCATTAAAACTTAAAACTCCAATTAAACCAAAGTTTCCAACATGTTTGTTTTTGTAGTAACTTCCAAGACCTTCTGCAGCGTCTTCAATTAAAAAAATATTATATTTATTACATAATTTTTTAATTTCGTTAATTTTACAAGGATGTCCAAATACATGAGTAACAACTAAAGCTTTAATAATTTTATTGGTTTTTTTATTATAACAATATCCATTTTTGATAAATGCTATTTTTTTTAAGTACCCATCAAGTTTTTGAGAGTCCGGTCCCAAAGTATCTGGCTCTACATCAATAAAATGAGGAGATGCTTTTAAATATAAAGTTGCATTTGTGCTTGCAATAAAATTTAAAGATGGAATCAATACCTCGCAATTTTGATCAACTCCCAATACAAACAAAGATAGGTGTAATGCTGAGGTTCCATTGATAGTTGCAAATGCATGTTTACTTTTAGTAAATTTTCTAATTCTACTTTCAAAAATTCTTACCGCCTCACCGTAAGTTGAGACTTTTTTATTTTTTAATGCCAGTGAAAGGCTGACTTGTTCTTTTTTATCAAAATAAGGCTCATGTAAAAAATATTTTTTCTTTTGCTTTAAAGTTTTCTTAATTGCATTGTATATTTTTTTTGTTAATATTTTTTCCATTAATTATTTAAATAACTTTTTAACTTTTTTATATCTTTTAAGATCTCCTATATCATACACAGGTTCATACAAGGAGTAGATTCCAACTTTAAATTTTTTCTTTTTAACTAAATTAATTAAATCATTCATGTCTAAATATCTATTTTTTTTTACAATTTTTAGAATCTTTTTTTTAATTATATAAATTCCACTGTTAACTAAATAACTTAATTTTGGTTTTTCGTTTAAATAATTTGAAATACCATCAGTATTTATTAAGCCATAAGGAATATCAATTGTATGGAGTCGAGCACAAATAGTTAAATCATTTTTTCTTTTTTCATGTATTTTTAACATATTTGAATAATTTAAGTTTCCATATAGATCGCCATTAGTTACGAATAAATTTTCTTTAACCTCTTTTTTATTTATAAGGCTCAATGATCCTGCGGTTCCCAAAAATTTTTTTTCTTTTGTATAATTAATATTTACGTCAACAATAGAACCATCTCCAAAATGTTTTGTAATTTTAGAAGATAAATGCTTTGTAGAAATAATAAAATTTATAAACCCATTTTTTTTAAACGAGTTAATTATATTTTCTAATATAGGTTTATTGTTTATCTTAAGCATTGGCTTGGGAATTTTTTTAGAAATTTTACCCATTCTTAAGCCTTTGCCACCAGCAAAAATAAAAACTGAATTATTATGATTTAACTGTTTAATTTGAGATCTTATAATTATAGCTTTCAATTTCTTATTTTTATCTAAAACTGGTATTTGTTTAGAGAATTTATGTAATTTATTTTTTTTAAAAATATTTTTTTGAAGTATATAATTAAAATTTTTCTTTTTAAGTTTAAATATTTTTTCATTTAAATCTATTTTTTTTAATAGCAACCTTCTTACGTCACCATCGGTAAGAATTCCAATTACATTCTTTTGTTTATTAATTATTAAACAAAAACCTTCTCCATTTAAATTTATTTTTTTTATAAGTTCAAAAATACTAGATTGATCAGAAATATAATATTTTTCCAAATTTTTTCTTTTTATCATATTTAAGATTCGATTAATTTTAATTAATTTTTAATTAATTTCCGAAGTTTTTTTTTCATTATTTTTTTTATAAATCACACCTATGGCTGCCAACGGATGACTATTTTTGTTTTCAAAAATTTCCACTTTATCTATTTGTTCAAACAGCTTTTTTTGAGTGTCTTGATTTAAAAAAGGGTTTTTAAAAAACTCTTTATTGTTTAAAAAGTTAAGAACTTCTCTAATAGTATATTGACTTGATACCATATATTTACCACCATTATTTATCTGGTATTCTCTTATTTTTTCTCTAAAAAAATCAATAGCTTTAAAATCTTCAATAAAGTAAATACCACCTGGAGCGATACTAGGGAAAAAATTTTTTAAATTAGTTAAAATTGCTTTTTCTTCATGCAAAGAGTCATCTATAATATAATCAAAAGGTTTGTTATTTTTAATAAAATTTAAAATTTTTCTTTCATTAAAAATATCTATATCAAAATATTTTATTCTTTTGCTTTTATAAAAAAATCTTGAGAGTTTTTTTTTATCAATGCCAAAAATTAAACCTTTTTTAAAGTATTGCTGCCAGCTAGCGACTGAATGACCGTTTGCAACTCCAATTTCAAGAACTTTAACTTTTTCATCTTTTTTTCTCTCAAATATTTTCTCATATAAATTTGAAGAATTTAATCCTAGATTAAATTCATTTTCTTCAAGATTTTCTCTTTTTATCCAATCAAAGTAATTTTTAAATTTTTTATTTTTATAAATATATTCATAAATTTTTTTTCCATCAATTGACCCTTTGTCTGTTCCAAATCTAATAAAAATTTTATCTAAATTATCAGTTGCTGGTACATTATAATTATCCAAATCTATTTTTGATGAGTTTAAAAAAAAGTTAATTGCCTTTTTTAATACTATCTTATAATTTTCTTCTTTAATAGATTTAAAAAATCTTTTTATTAAATATCCTAAATTCATTTGATGTTGATTATGTCAAAATATAATATAAAACAATAAAATAAAAATTAATTTTTTAATATAAAGACTATTTGAGTAAATAAGTTTATATCAAATATTATGCAATTCACATCAAAATTTGTAGACTCTTTTTCTAAAAATTGTTCGTTTGATTTTGATAAAAAATTTAAACTTAATAAAAAATTAGAAACTATATTACCATTAGGTAACTGCTTTTTGGATATTTTTGCAAAAGAATTAAAAAAATCAAATTATAAAGTTTGCCACAATAATAAATTAAACCAAATTGGTGAAAATGGTTATAAATTTTTTTTTGGTAATTATTACAATCCATTAAATCTTTTAGATACTTTAAAAAGAATAAAAAAAAAATCAATTTTAAATAATGACGCTTATACTTATAGTGAACAATTTGATCACTTTATTTGCCTGTATACTAAAGCTAGATACAAGACTAAAAATTTAAATGACTTAAAAAAAAGAATAATAGAATTAGATAATTATTTATTAAATGAAATAAAAAAATCATCATTAATTTTATTAAGTTTTGAAACAAATGAAATATGGTTAGATAAAAAAACAAATAAAGCTTGGTACACTTTTTTTGGCAATATTTATAATCAGAAATCACATGAAAATAGAGCTATTTTAAAGATTATGTCAGTAAATGAGACAAAAAAAACAATTAAATCAATTATTAAAATTTTAAATAGTTTTGGAAAAAAAAAAATTATTTTAATGACTTCACCAAATCATATTTGGACTACATATCAAAATATAGATGTTAAACTTGCTGATAGCTATTCCAAGCACGTTTTTTGTAGTGCTTTTCAAGAATTAGAAAATAATAAAAATGTAAAATATTTTCCTGCATATGAAATTTTTTTAAGAGACGATCAAAAAAAAATAAAAAAATATAGAAAAGACAATCTTCATGCTAGTAATAATTTTACAAATAAGGTTCTTTTAAAATATTTTAAAGAATATTTTTTTTCAAAATGATTTTATCAAAGAAAAATACAGTTTTTTGGAAAAAAAACTTAAATTTACTAATATGGAAAAAAAAACCTAAAATAGTTTTTGAAAGAAAAAAAGATAATAGTTTTAGGTGGTATACGGATGGAAAAATTAGTCTTTATAATAATTTAATTATCCAAAATGTAAAAAAAAACAAAAATAAAAAGGCTATAATCACTTTATCAAAAAACCACGAAGTAAATTATTATACTTACAAGCAAATTGATGATTTAGTTAATATTTTTCATAATAATTTATTTCTATATAAAAAAAAAATTAAAAAAGTGATGATACATTCATCTGCATCAATAGATTCTGCGGTATCAATGCTTAGCTGTATAAGAGCGGGTATATTTTTTAGTGTAATATTTGAAGAGCTGCCCGAAAATGCAATTTCAACAAGAATAAAACTTTTTAAGCCAGATATTTTTATAACAAAAAAAAAAGGAATATATTTAAACTTAAAAAAAAAATATAAAAATAATTTAAAAATTCTCAATTTTGAGCAATTAAAAAAAAAAAATAATAAATTAGTTAAAAAAAATGTAGCTGTAGATTCAAACCGTGATTTTTTCTGTCTATTTACATCTGGATCAACTGGTGAACCCAAAGGTGTAGTTCATAGCTATGGTGGATATTCAGTTTTTACAAAATTTACTTGTAAAAAACAATTTGGTATGAATAAAAATTCAACAGTATTGACTGCTTCAGATGCCGGATGGATTAATGGTCATACCTATTCTCTTTTTGGACCACTTTTATTTGGAGCCACAACAATACTTTGTGAAAAGCCTTTAATTTTACTTAATTTGAAGACTTTCAAAAAAATACTTAATTTGGGTGTAGATATCTTATACTTGCCAGTCACTTTAATACGGTTAATGAAAACAATTTCAAAAAGCATAAATTTTAAATCAAAAAAAATAAAAACTATTGGATCAATGGGAGAACCATTAGCTCCCTCGATTGGAACTTGGTATGCAAAAAATTTTAAAAACAATAAATCAGCTATAGTAAATACATATTTTCAAACTGAGACAGGAGGTATTATTTTTTCTCCAAAACATACAGATACTTCAGATAAAAAACCCCATGGTTCTGTTGGAAATATTTTGACCAAAAGTTTACAATATAACAAGTTATCAAAAGTTAAAAAAAAAGAAGTATTAATTACTCAGCCATGGCCCGGTTGTATGAAAAAATTATTAAATCGAAAAAAAGAATGGGATAAATACTGGACAAAAGATAAGAACTTTAGAATGTTTGATTTGGCCACTGAAAAAAATAACACAGTATATATTCATGGAAGAATTGATGATGTAATAAATATAAGAGGACATAGAATAGGTTCAGAGGAGTTAGAATCTGTAGTTTTAAAAAATAAAAATATTAGCGAATGTTGTGCAGTTTCATCTCCCGATATAATTGAAGGTAATATATTTTATTTATTTGTAGTTTCAAAAAATGAAAAAATAGATAATAATATTAATAATTTAATTAATTCAGTTTTCGGAAGTTTTGCTTTACCAAAAAAAATTTATTATTTACCTGAGCTACCGAAAACTAGAAGTGGTAAAATTTTAAGAAGGCTTTTAAGAAACTTATTGAATAAAGAAAAAAATATTGGAGATATAAGTACAATGCTTAATCCAAATATTTTAAAAATTATAAGGAAAAAATTGAAATAATTTAATTTTAATTAGTTAGATAAGGCATATTTAACAAAATTTTCTCCCACTTTTTTTTTGTAAATATCTCTTAAAGATTCATCATTTTCATATCTTACTTTACGAAATTGACTTTCAAGATTGCTTATTCTTGTAACAATTTTAGACAAAGCATTAATATCCTTACCATATCTATTAAAAATATCATTTCTTACTAAAATTTGATCATTTGTATATTCAAATACTAATTTTTCATTATTTTTAAATTTATACTCAGACAATTTATTTTTTTCATTATAATTATCTATCCATTGCAATATGTCATAATTAAAATTATTCTCTACACTATCTGATTTTACATTTGGATTTAATAAACCATGAAGTTTGAGTTTGCAAAAATTACTTATTTCTTTTATTTGATCTTTTATTTCATCAATACCTGATATATTTGCATGTTTTATTGTTATTGCTTTGAATAGTTCGTCTTCAAAAAATTTCAGCCAATCTAGACTGTTTTCAACTAGATTCTTTGACTTGTATTTATAAATTAAATTTCCACCGACTTCGCCATTTTTTAGTTTCAAATAATTTTTGTCGATTCTATAGTGTTTTAATAAATCTTCTTCAGAGTCCCACAATTCATTCTTTGTTTCATCAATAAAATCATTTATCAATTTTTGAATTTTTAAAGAAGAATTATTAATACTATCATTAAGTATTTGAAGTAAGGTTGCAGGTTGTATGTTATAATTTTTTGCATAAAGGAAAAACTCATTAAAAGGTTTGCCATTATGTAGAGATTCTACAAAGAGAGCTATCACTCTTAAGTATAAATAATCGTCAAAGCTCATATCTTTAGTGACTACTCCAACTTCCTCATAATCAAATATTCTTTTTTTATTATATTCACCAAAATTTAGTGGAACAATTCTATACTTACCCTCATACCCAAAACTTTTTCTATATTGAGGATTTTTGAATTCTGTACCATTTAACATCATTAATGTATAAATTGTTACAGATGCAGAATTAGAGTTTAATACATTATTTAATCCATCTATAAATGTTTTTTTAGTTTCACCAGGCAAACCTATAATTAATTCAGCTTTCGTGCTTCGACCTAAATCTATTAAATGATTATTAACATCAATCATATGATCTAATTTAATATTTGCTCTTTTAATATTTTTTAAAACTTGCTCGTTCATAGATTGCATAGACATATTTATTGAAAACATATCACCTAAAATATTTGTAATTTTCATTACTCGATCCTTACTATTTTTTCCTGTGGTAGCCATAATTTGCTTAGGCCATCCGTATTTTTCTTTACTTTCTTTTAAATATTCGCAGGTGAGCTTATCCTGGGGATACATGCCAAAATTTACATCAGCCATATGTAAATTTGAAATCCCTAATTTACCGGCTCTCTTTCCAATATAATCAATTTCATCCTTAACTCTTTGCTCAGAAAACTTGTTTAATTTGTGAAAATAATCCGCTCCAGTATGACAAAATGAGCATGTAAAAGGACATCCACGATTTGTTTCAATAAATGGTGTTAAATTACCATCAAAAAATTTATCTAAAAGACCATTTAAATATGGTGAAGGCACTTCATCTAAATCTTTAATTCTTTCCAAATATTTTCCTTGAATAAATTTTTTTGTTTTTGGATGAATAAAAACAACACCATCAATATGACTCTCAAATATTTTTTCTCTATCATTATTTGTTGAAATAACACGCTCAACAATATTTGTGCATGATTTTTCTCCTTCTAAAATAGTATAAAAATCAGTGTTTGTTCTTTCTTTTAAAAAAATTTCTTGTAGCTCAGGTTGATGAGGAAAGTTGGTTCCACCTTGAATAACTATAATATTAGGATTTATTTTTTTTGCTAAAGATGCAACATATTCTGACAGATTGCTATTCCAGGAATAATTACTTAAAGCTAATATATCTGGAGGATTTTTTTTTAAATTATTAATTACATCGTTAGGGTATTTAAACAACTCAATATTAATTTTTTCACCAAAGTTTTTTAATAAATAAGATCCAACGAAACCAATATTTATTGGTATTGTGTCCGAAACTAAAATTATAGTATCGTAAGTTAAATCACATAAATAAATATTTAGTTTTTTCATTGAGGTTTATTTCAATCTATTTAATAAATATTAACATTAAATTTAATTAAATTAACTAAAAACTTAATAATTAATTAATAATATTGAATAAAAAAGCAAATTAACTTTTTTTATATTAAAATAATTGTTATTTATTATGGAGTGAGCAAAATAAATAAAAACAAAATCCTGATAATTGGATCGGGCTCAATAGCTAACAAGCATATAGAAAACTTAATAGATTTAAAAATTAAAAATATATTTGTTTTGATAAAAAATGATTTAGAAAAAAAAAGATTTGAAAAAAAGAACCTATCAAAAATTATATTTATCAAATTTAGAGAAATAG
>MDTG01264336.1_pt1 | contig 10706 bp, 5 predicted proteins | sample 811421 | NCBI WGS metagenome assembly MDTG01 (sample SAMN05326645, study PRJNA326480) | marine metagenome | isolation source: seawater | place: Pacific Ocean: South East | collected 2011
ATTGATGGGTGCTCTGTTCGAATCCGCTCAGGCGGCTGGAGCTCATACGATCGGCATCACGACCGAGCAGTTCGTCACCCTGGAACAGGTCGTTCCGCACTGCGATGAACTGCTGGTCACGAAGACCATGGCCGAACGCAAGAAACTTCTCATCGAACGTGGCGATGCCATCCTGGTCCTGGCCGGAGGGCTCGGAACGTACGAGGAGTTCTTCGATGCGTTCGTGGGACGAGTGCTCGGCCATCATTCGAAACCGATCGCAATCGTGAACACGCAGGATGTGATGGATCCGCTGATCAACTTGATAGAAGACGGGATCTCCAAACGGCTCATCAGTCATGGTGTTCGCGACTATCTTCATGTACGTGGCACTCCTCAGGAAGCCATCGAAGCGGTCGTGAACAGTCCGGAGCATTTCGTGGATCCGAGCCGGATGGTGCCCTCGGGTGATTGGGAAACAACGTCCTGATCGATTCAGGTGGGACTGGATCTCCCACAGTCGGAGCGTCGTCTCCATTCGCCGGTACTATGAAAACATGGTCTGGCCGGTCCTCATCCTGTTGCCTGCAGCCTTCATCGTGAGCGTGATCCTGACCGGATGGCTCGTCCGAGTGGGTCATGGCCTCGGTGCCATGGACTCGCCGGGTGCCCCCGGACACCTCAAATCAGTGCGTCGAATCCCCAACATCGGTGGCATGGCCATCGCCTGGCCGCTGATCATCTCGCTCGTCGTCGGTGTGCTGCTCGTGAACACATGCTGGGGATTTCTGATCTCCATCGTGCCCGCGCTGGAGACCTATGAATCACGTCTCGATCAGACGACGCCGACCATTCTCGCCTTCGCGTTGGGACTGCTGGTCCTGCACGTGACCGGCTTGCTGGATGATCGCCGAAGCGTCGGTGCATGGCCCAAGCTGCTGATTCAAGTGGGCATCGCCGCCGCCCTGGCGATCTGGTTCGATGTCAGGCTGCTGCGCATGATCGACGAATCGATCGGCATCGGTCCGGTACCCAGCATCATCATCACGGTCGTGTGGATTGTCGTCATCACCAACGCCATCAACTTCATGGACAACATGGACGGACTCGCTGGCGGCGTCTCGGCCATCGCCGGTTCGTTCCTCATGGCAGCGGCGATCCTGAATGAACAATGGTTCATCGCCGCGACGCTGGCTGTTCTGGTGGGATCGATTCTCGGTTTCCTGGTCTACAACATCAATCCCGCGAAGATCTTCATGGGTGATGGTGGTTCCCTGGTGATCGGCTTCGCGCTGGCCGTTCTCGTTGCCAGAACGACGTTCTACAACCCCGCCGAGCAGGGGACCGGTCTGGGTACGGGCTGGTACGGCATCTTCATGCCGCTGGCGATACTGGCCGTGCCGCTCTACGACATGGTGACGGTGAGCGTGTTGAGGATCTCCCAGGGGCGAAGCCCATTGATCGGGGACCAGCAGCATTACTCGCATCGACTCGTGATGCGCGGGCTCTCCAGACGGGGAGCCGTGTTCGTCATCTGGGGGATCGCTGGAATCACAGGAATTTCAGGTGTTTTCCTGGCACATCTGGCGCCCTGGCAGGCCATTCTGGTTGGCGTCCAGGTAGTGCTGATGCTGTTCATGCTCGGAATTCTGGAACATGCCAGTCGACATTCATCGGGTGAAGAGTCGAATGGATGATCCGGCAACTCACATCGACCGGGTGAACAGCCTCTTGAATGGGTGGATCCTCACCGGCGTTGGTCTGATCGTCGGCAGCGCCGTCATCGGACTGACGGGAACCCCGATTGATCTTTCATGGTTCGATGTCGATCCTGCTTCGGTGGATCATCCTGCGCTGGGGCTGCTTCCTTCCCAACGTTTCTTTCTCGATGTGCTGATGCTCTTCGGAGCCGGACTCGTTTTCCTGATGAGCATGCTCCTCAGGCGATCCATCTCGTGGTGGATCCTGTTGCTGGCGATCCTGCCTGTTCCGATCGTCCTCTGGCATGGATGGAACGATCCCGCGGACCTCGAACAGGGAAGTGTCTGGATCGCCTCCATCATCGGCGCCGTCGCCCTGTCCCATGCTGCTCGCCATCAGTCGGCCAGATCCCTGGGACTGGCCCTGCTCATGGCCGGCCTGGCACCGTTGGTCTTGTGTTCGATCGGGCAGATGTTCTGGGAGATACCGGCCACCATCGCGTACTTCGAATCGAATCGCGAGGAGGTTCTGGCCATGCAGGGTCTCGAACCGGGTTCCTCGGCGGCGCTCGTTCTGGAACGTCGTCTTCGCAACGCGGTTCCGACCGCATGGTTCGACAGCACGAATCTCCTCGCAAGCCTCATGGCGGCCGGTTCCTGTTTCTGGTTGTCGCTCACCCTCAGCGGCATGCGCAGCAAGCTTTCATCGGGTGTCGCCGGTCTATGTGGTTTCCTGGCGATTGCGATGGCGGCCATCGTGTTCGCCACCGGTTCGATCGGTGGTCTGGTCGTGCTCTTCATCGGCGTGTTGTTCCTCTTCGTGTACAGAATGCTTCCCGAGTCAAGATCGACTTGTGGCTGGTGGGCGATCGCTCTGGTTCTCCTGGCATTGATTGCCGCGCCGCTGGGTTCATTGCTGGGCGAGTTCCCCGGAGTCGACAGTCTTCTGATCCGGGGTGGATATGTTGCCGGTGCTGCGGAGATAACGGCCTCCTCGCCATTGGCCGGAGTCGGGCCTGCTGGATTCCAGAGTGCCTGGATGTCCGTTCGCGGCGATGGTTCCCCGGAGGAGATCGTCTCACCCCATTCCATGCCATGGGACTGGTTGGCGACCATCGGTCTGCTTTCATTGTGCTGGATATCGCTGGTGCTGATCGCGTTGTGGTGGTGCCTTGGCCGCGGTGATCGGATGGTTCAATCCCCGCGGGGTATTCACATCTCATGGGGTTTGTTCGCATCGTTCCTGATCACGATGGCAAGCTTCCTTCTCCTTCAGTTCAACGAGATCGCCGTATTGGGCTCGGGCCTGATCCTGCTCAGGCTCCTTGGTTGGCTGAGCTTCATCGCCATGACTGCCTGGTTGCTGTGGTTGTGGAGGCGTGTTCCAACTGGAATGACGATGGGTGCGGCCGTCGCGGCACTGGTTGTCGTGATTCATTCGCAGGTCGAGATGACCATTCAGCAATCGAACACCGTGCCATGGATTCTCTGCATGGTCGGATTGGCGGCCTCCTTGCCGGCGTGGAAGCACGAATCGGTCGATCGATGGATCACGGGCATGATCAGTGGTCTGCTGGCGATCTCGGTGGCGACGATCATCATCGTCATCGGTCTGATGCCAGCGATGTTCTCCGAGCGGGTCGTGGAGTCGGCCGGGCGGCTCGTGCAGGAGACATCGATGAGCGGAAAGGGTTCGTCACTGCTCTCCGGCAGAACGGTCGCCGGCCGCATGCTTCTGGAGTCCGGGCTTGATCGTGGAGATCACCGTCTGCAGCTCCTGGCGGCTCAACAGATGTTCGCCGGGATTTCGATCTCGAATTCGCTGCCATCACCGCCAAGTCGTCAAAGTATCGACACTGTCAGGGCCTTCGTCATCGAGGTCTCGAGGAAGGTGTTCGAAGAAGAGGATTCGATCGAAGCGGGTCACCTAGCTCTGGCAGCCCTGCTGTTGCGAGATGATCCGAATGCGATTGCCGATGCGCTGCTGCTGGCGACGGACATTGCGGAACGAGATCCCGCCGGCATCTGGTCACAGCGACATCTGGCGGATGTCCTGTGGGAGTCTGGTGAAGTTGATTTGGCAGGAATCGCCTATGAACGGGTGCTGCAGATCGATGATGCCCGCGAGATCGATCCACTTCGACAGTTGTCGGAAGAGGATCGCGAACTCATCGAATCACGCATCGATTAGCAAGAGGCCACTCGGTACGGATGAGCTGTATTCCATGATGAATGGAGCATGTGCCGAACTGTTCGGGAGTGCTACTTCTGTACTTCCCGCTGTGCATCATCCAGGGCCGCGATCACCTGATCGGACGTGTAGGCGGTTGATTGCCATGGCTCCTTGAGTGGATCATTTGGACTCCAGATCGCCAGCAACGGGATGCCGGTCTGTCCGATCTCGTACATCAGTTCCCAGCCGTAGGCTGTTCGTGACGTGTTGTCTGCGGTGAACATCACGATGCCGTCATCCTCTGCAAGTCGTTTCTTGACCGGATCCTGGTCAAGAACGGCTGCTTTCAGGGCTTTACAATTGATGCACCATTCAGCGGTGAAATCGACAACAACGATTTTGCCTTGCTCCCTGGCGGCTTCGAACGTGATTGGATCGTAGGGATTCCAGATGGTCGTCAGAAAGGAACCAGCCGATTGGATTCTCGCCTGCTCCAGCGCCAGCCAGGTCTGATGAGCCTTGTTCGTTGCTCCTATGGAATACCAGATGGGGACGAATGCCATGATGATCGCGGTACAGGTCCAGACCAGTCTCTGGACTGGATGCTTCGTGATCTGGAAGGTTCTCAAGCACAGCCACCCACCGGCCATCGTCAAGGCGAAAGCGATCGTCCACCAGTGGAGAAGCCGTGCCATCCACGGCTTCTCGGCGACAAGTCCAATCAATCCGGAGCCAATGAAGTACGCCGCTGCCGCGAGCAGCATCAGACCCATGATCTGTTTCACGAGATCACTTGCGGGACCGGTTCGCGGAATACGTTCGACAAGCTTTGGAAAGGCGGCGAGTATCAAGTAGGGGGCGCCCATACCGATTCCGATGGATCCAAAGATCATCAAGGTCATGAATGGAGGCAGTGTCGCAGCGCCGGCGAAGAGAGCGCCCGCAATGAATCCAAAGCATGGAAGACCCAGCACGGCTGTCATGACACCGAAGAGGAATGATCCCCAGGCATTGTCTGCCTTGGGGTTCACCATGTAAGCGGATTGGGGCAGTGAAAGGGTGAAGAGTCCCATGATGCCCACGCCCATGATTCCAATGACGGCACCGATGCCGAACGTCACCCACCAGATCCCAAAGATCCTGGAGGGATCGGTGACAGAGGCGAAGAGCACGACTGGTAGACCAATGGCGAGCCAGAATGCAAAGACTCCAAGAGCCATCCAGAGTCCCAGCGACATCGCGCGGCCCGGGGTGGCGGCATGCTGCGACAGGGTCATTATCTTGAGCGGGATCACGGGTAGCACACAGGGGGTGAGGTTCAGGATGAATCCTCCGATGATGCCAAGCAGCAAGAGCATCAATCCACCGAGCAGCCCACTGGATTTGGGAATTCGAAGACCAAAGAAGGAGGCGGTCTCGTCTTCCTGCATCGCAGTGGAGTTGGATTGGGAAGATTGTGATGAATCAGTCGACTCGGAGGATGGCTCGCTTCGATCCAGGTCCATCACGATCGAATCGTCGTAGCCACCGAAGATGTCTGGATCAGGTGTTGGTGGCGGATTCTTCTCGAGGTATTCGGCTGAGACGATTTCTATCTCGACGGGTATCCCATATTCGTCCCAGCGACTGCCCTCGTCCGGTAGCGGGGTGGGGGCCAGGCACTGCGTGTCGTCACAGACCTGGAAGACAGGCTTGACCATCAAGGTCGTCTGGCCCAGTGGAGCATCCGGTGAGATGGTCAGGGGCACGAAGGCGATGGCATCTCCATCGAAGACCGAATAGGCGATCGGGTCACCGGTGAACCGAACCTGTATCTCATGAGTCTCAGGCCACTGGATGTACCGAGGATGTGGCTGAACCGGTCCATCTAAAGGCTGGAAGAGGAGTTGGGTCTTGATGTAATCCGATGGATCGCCCAGTTGAGGTGGAACCACGGGATCATTGGTGTGGATATGCCAATTGGGTTGATGCTTGAAGATGACCGCTAGAACGAGTTGCCCACCTGGAACCACTGTTCGAGCATCCGGTATGGCCTCCACGTCCACGCGATCGCGGGAATCGAAGAATTGGACTTCCTGCACCGCAGAAGGGGGTGTGAAGCCCGAAAAACCAAATCCGGGCCCATCTGTATCGGCGGGGCCAGCAAGTGCCAGAAGGGTCAGGAGGAGGGTAGAAAGCATGAATTGATGGTCCTCGTCTGATGAAATCAGAGGTGGGATAGCGTTATCACACAAGCACGACTCAAGAGAGTTTCCCGTGCCTTCCGATAAGTCTAAGCATACCGCCATCTCACTGGCGAACGTCTGGCCTCGATCTCATCCGATCCATATTGGAGTTCGTTCTTCCATGACCCTGTCTTCCAGCATTCAGCATGAATTCGATACACAGGCGATATCCACACTCCAGACGACCAGGGGTGATCTGGACGCGGGTGACGAGGGCAGGATTCTCTATTCGATCGGTCGCCGCTCGGCTGTTCAGCCCCCGATCAGGCCATATGACTTCAAACGTCCCGAGCGAATCAGCCAGGACCAGCTTCGATCACTGAAATCACTTCATGAGAGCTTTGCCAGAAATTATGGTGGTCAGCTCACTGGTATGAGTCGGATGATCGTCGATATGGAAATTGAAGCTGCTGAGCAGATCTCCTACGCCGAATACATCAGCAGTATTGGCAACCCGACCTGCTTTGCCACCGTTCTGGCGCCTGAACTGGGTGGGCGGCTTCTGCTGGAAATGTCCAAAGAGGTGTATTACCCGCTCATCGAGCGGCTTCTGGGAGGTGACGTCAATGGACCGATCATTCCAAGAAGAGCCTTGACGACCATCGAGACCCGACTGGCCAAATCGGTTCTTCATCGAGCCATGCAGCCACTCCATGATGCCTGGTCAGGTATTCGCTCGGTGAATTTCACCATCGATTCAGTCGAATCCAACCCTCAGATAGCCCAGATCGTTTCTCCAAACGAGGTTGTTCTGGCCATTCGCTTCAAGGCGGGCCTTTCCGGAGGCAGTGGTTCAATGAGCCTCTGTCTGCCCTATGCATTGATAGAAAATCTGATTGAGGACCTCGGAACACGGTCCTGGTCCGGATCAAGCGATGGTGGGGGTTCTTCGGAGCATGCCTCATCCGTTCAGAGCCATCTCTCCGATGCCGCGGTCGAGATATCAGCGATTCTGGCCTCTACGACCATCACATTGTCGGAACTTCGTTCAATGCAGCCCGGGGATGTGCTTCTCACAGGAGTTCCAACTACCTCACCAGCGACGGTTTGTGTGCAGGGGCGACCCAAGTTCGAGGGGCATCAGGGCCAGCATATGGGTCGAAGAGCTATCCAGGTTCTGGGTCAATCCAGCAGCAAATAGCGTTTTTCAGGCTCTCAGGGAGTATGAATACTCAAGTCGATGGGTGGTGGCCATTTGACTTGGTTGCGGGTGTCAGTGGGGCCAGATACAGTACGGAATACGGTTTCTCGCGATCCCCGCGGGAGATTCTTCTTTATGAACATGTTCCTGGAGTCAACTGTGAACTACTCCGAGACATTTTGTGAAAGCCGTCATGAAGGTTGAAAGACCTGAGTGTGGTTACGTGGGTACAACGGATGATGTCATCCGTTGGCTCGACATTGCAGATGGTCCGCGCGTGTCTTTTCGTACAGGTGTCGCAGTGGTCTGAGTGAGCGTCCATCACGACGTTCGCTCGGATGACAAGACGTCACCGGGCAACCGCGGGCCACGGGCTAAAACCGGAAACGGTGACAAGTCCGTGGCCTGTCTAGTCCAGGGAGATCGCGAGGACGTAAACAAAGTGGCCTGGCCACCGGAAAATGGGCCCCGTGAATGCGGGGGGATGAGCAACGACCATGAATGCTGAGACGATTCGAATCATTGACGCCATCGCTCGTGATCGAAACATTGAACGAGACCTCTTGATCAACGACCTTGAACAGGCGATGGTCAGCGCGGCCCGAAAGCACTTCAACTCGCTTGATGCCGAGGAGTTCCGTTGTCAGATCGATCCCCTCAGTGGGGACATGCATCTCTGGCGTGCGGATGAAGAAGGCCAGTTCAGCGAGATACCGATTGCCAGTCTCGGTCGAATTCCCGCCCAGACAGCCAAGCAGGTGATGATCCAGAGATTCCGCGAGGATGAGAGAGCAAGCATTCTCGACGAATTCTCCAAGCGTGTCGGCGAGGTGCTCACCGGTACGGCTCACCGCTACGAGGGCGGGTCGCTTGTCGTTCAGATCGAACGCACCGAGGGTTTCATGCCCCGCTCCGAACAGATCCAGGGTGAGCAGTTCCATCCTGGCGATCGGGTCCGTTGCCTCATCAAGGAAGTCCGCGAAGACGGAAGTCGCGTGAAGATCGTGCTTTCCAGAAGTCATCAGGACTTCATTCGAAGGCTGTTCGAGGCCGAGGTCCCAGAGGTTTCCGAGCACATCATCGAGATCAAGGCCATGGCTCGCGAAGCCGGCTTCCGAACCAAGATCGCCGTGTCCTCCATCGACTCGAAGGTCGACGCCGTCGGTGCCTGTGTCGGTGTTCGAGGTAGTCGCATCCGCAACATCGTCGATGAGCTCGGTGGTGAGAAGATCGACATCGTTCGCTGGAACGAATCGAGTCAGATCCTCATCGCCAATGCGCTGAAGCCTGCGGAAGTTGAAGAGGTCAGCCTCTGCTTCGAGCTTGGTCGCGCAACCATCATCGTGCGTGAGGACCAGTTGTCGCTGGCGATCGGCCGACGTGGTCAGAATGTTCGATTGGCCGCCAGATTGACTGGTTGGGACATCGACATCCTGACGCCGGTCGAGTTCGCCAAGAGTCTCGAGATACTTGAATCGACTCTTCGTCCGATCGAGGGACTTGAAGACTCCATGCTTGATCGCATGGGTGCGTTGGGCATCATCAGCGTCTTCGATGTCGAAGAGGTTGGACTCGAGGTTCTTCAGGGTGATGTCGAGTTGTCCGAGGAACTGGCCAATCGTGTCTCCGAGGTCTGCGCCGAGCGTGCTCGCGAAGTGGCGGAGCAGCAGCAGCAGGAGAAGGAGCAGGAGGAGCTTCGACGTTCAGAGGAACTCGATGCGGCCGATGCCGTTCTCTCAGGAGGCGAGGCTCCGGACACATCCGCGGAAGCGGCAGCCGATGCCATCCTCGGTGGTGGTCCGGTGGATGGTGGCTCCGAATCATCCGAGTCCCCGACATTGACGGTTTCGGATGTCGAGGATCAGGTAGAAGGAGAATCCGGCATGGTGCTTGATGCCGAGATTTCCGATGAGCTCTTGAATGAAGCAGTAGACAAATCGGCCTCCCCGGAGGGCGGTCAGAATCAGGAAGGCGCTTCAGCGAATTCCTGAGATTCAAACCCCAGGAATGAAGTCGTCCAACGAATCGGTACCTGATCGCTTTTCAGTGTGAAGGTCAATCCCGGAGAAGAACGTGGCCAAGAAGACCGGCACAATTAGAGTTCACCAGATCGCCAAGGAACTTGGTGTGACATCCAAGGATGTCGTCGCCAAATGTTCCAGCGAGGGGATCTCACAGGTCACCAACCACATGTCGACTCTGTCAGCCGGGTTGGCTGCAACGATTCGGGAATGGTTCAGCACCAAGGAGGATGACAGCAGCTCCGCCGTGCAGACGGCTGCTCCTGTTGATATCGACAAGGCTCGGGCACGCGCGAAACGCCGCTCTCCAAAGCCACGCGTGGACACACCGGAGCAACCGAAGATCGAAGAGGCGCCCCAGCCGACGTCGCCGGCGGCCATTCCTCCGCCTCCACTTGTGCAATCACCTGCAGCGATACCACCTCCACCGCTCTCACCCCCTCAGCCCACCTTCGCGCCCGAGCCCGAGATCGCGGCAGAGGAACCAGAGACGGTCGAGCCCGTGGTTGAGGCGCCGGCTGCGGAGGATGATGGTGGCCAGGAGGCTTCGCCATCCGAAGACGGTGGTAGCAGGGTGGTCCAGAACCAGCCTGTGCGCCCCAAGGTCATCACGCCGGCTGGTCGTAAACTCGAGCGACCGGTCAAGACGACATTGGCCGGGCCGAAGGTCATTCGTGTGGAGCAGCCTGAACCGGTTCGGCAGCCCAGATCATCACGTCCCGCGGCATCGAGAGGCCCTTCTTCGCCTGAAATGGGCAATGCAGGCGCACCTGGTGCCGGTCCTGCTGGAGCAGACGACCGAAAGCCTTCCAGAAGAAACAAGCGAAGAAGCACCGCCCGCCCGGAAGGACGATCTGGCCGGGGTACGCTGACTCCTGAACAGGGTCGACAGGGCAGTTGGAGACAGCAGGACCTTCTCGAGCGTGAGCGGCGTCTGTCCAGAGCAGGCGGATTCTTCAAGGCCGCTCGGCGGGATGTCCAGAGGCGAACGGATGGATCGGGTGGCCATCGGGCCAAGTCCGCAGCCGAAACCGGCGCTGGCGTGAAAGTGACCGAGCCGATCACGATCAAGGAAATCAGTGGCGCTTCCGGTATCAAGGGCGTGGCCATCATCAAGAAGCTGTTCCTGGCTGGTCATACGGTGACGATCAACAGTGTTCTCGAGACCGAGCTGGCCATCGAGACCATGATGGAGTTCGGCATCGAATTGGAAGTCGTAGAGCAGAAGACGGTCGAAGAACAGATCGCCCAGCAGTTTGCCGATCGCGACATGGTCGATGAGCAGACCAGATCGCCGGTTGTCACGATTCTCGGTCATGTCGATCATGGCAAGACATCGCTGCTTGACCGTATCCGAAACGCCAATGTGGCCGATGGCGAGGCCGGTGGCATCACTCAGGCGACCAGCGCCTTCCAGGTGCCGGTGAACGTCAGTGAAGGCAGCCGAGTCGTCACTTTCATCGATAC
>MDTG01343971.1_pt1 | contig 10706 bp, 10 predicted proteins | sample 811421 | NCBI WGS metagenome assembly MDTG01 (sample SAMN05326645, study PRJNA326480) | marine metagenome | isolation source: seawater | place: Pacific Ocean: South East | collected 2011
AATGGGAATATGTGGCCCGACTTGCAAATAGGGAAAAGACGAGTATATTCGTTTGGGGAGATAAATATGAGGTGCCAACTGCGGCCGGAAATGTTGCTGACTTATCGGCTAAAGGAACAGTAGAAGTTTATCTGGGTGACTATGATGATAAATATACTTACGAAGCTCCGGTGGGCACTTATGGTCCAGAGATTTCAGGGGTTTATGATATGTCAGGTAATGTGAGTGAATGGGTTCATGATTATTATTCCCTAGAACCACCGGACAAGAATCGAGTGTATTTTAATTATATGGGTCCGGAATATGGTGAAAGCCGTGTGATAAAGGGCTCTAATTATACTTCTTCGTCTTGGACTGAACTTAGAGCTTCTTTCAAGCAGAGTTCACAAGAGGCCAGAAGTGAGGTAGGATTTCGGGTAGCGCGATATTTAAACTAATTTTGGAAAACCAGTGACTACAGCTAAAAGAATATTCATATTAATAATGTTTTTGGGCTTATCCGTATTTTCAATTAACGCGATAGTAGGTGGAAAAGTTTCTTTAAATGAACCTACACCTTTCCCTAGTAATATGTAGACCCCAATGAGAAAAATACTTAACCAGATCATCTTGCTTCTTGTTATTATAGTTTTGATCCATAGCCTTTATGTTATTTGGATTAACCCAAACGTTGAAATTATCAAACAGTTCTCTTTAGAAAATGGGGCTTCACTGCCTAGAAACTTTTTCATAATTTTTAAAGATATTGAGCAAGAAATCTGTATGATCCTTTTCTTTTGGGGCTTTTACCTGATTGCAGAAAAATTTTACGAGACATCCTCGCAATCTTACTTATTTGATGTGGACCTTCTTGAGGATGTTAGTTCTGATAGTAATGATGCGGAAAATATTCTCAAGAATCTGGAGGAATTACCAAAAGAGATTAGTGATTCTCCGCTTATAAAGATTATAAGTTCTGCACTGAGAAGGTTTCTTATAACAGGAAGTGTTCAAAATGCTTCGGAATCGATTACTCCCGCTCTCGACGCCCTGATAGTAAAAAATGACGCTGATCTAGCTTTGGTAAAGTACATTGCTTGGGCTATACCGTCAATCGGTTTTTTAGGTACTGTAAGAGGCATTGGCATGGCTATGACTCAAGCAGAGATTGCGGTCTCAGGAGATATAGGACCAATGACCGAAAGCTTAGGTATGGCTTTTAATTCAACTTTTGTAGCGCTTTTAGCCAGTATTATTATTATGTTAATGCTTTCTTTTCTAGGAAGGGCTCAGGATAATCAGTTGGTGCGCGTTCAAGAATATTGTGAAAAATATTTAATAAAAAGAATTAGTATTATTAAAAAGCCAGAATAATTAATTGCGTAAAAGACGATCTATCAATTCCTCATCTCTTTCATTTCTTGACATAATGGCATGTGGTCTCGGCGCAGTAATCTTATTGTTTTTTATCATAGATTTTCAAGAGATACCGCAGATCCCCGATGATATCCCAAACAATAATGTTGTTTCTAGTGAAGAAGAGCTTTTAAGAATTAACGAAATGAAGAACAGAGAGAAAATCTTGTCTAACGAAATTAATAAAATGTCCCAACAATTAGCAAAAGCTATTGAAGAAGAAGTTAAACTTAGTATCGTTAGCGCTCCAATGGATAAAGATAAAATTAAATCTCAGATTGCCAATGCAAATAATAAGCCTGGATCGCTTATTGGATTAACAGTTAAAGGGCCGAAAATTTTGGTACTTCTCGATACTAGCGCCTCTATGGCTTATCCTAAATTAGTTGATATCATTTTAGGTATTGATGAAAAAACAGGTAGTTATTTGAAAAAAGGTAAAAAATGGCAACAGGCGCAAAATATAGGAAAGTGGTTGATAGAAAACGCTCCTAAAAAAAGTAAAATTCGTTCGCTAGGTTTTTCAGATCAGATAGTTTTTGCGGATAACTCCTGGCTATCACGTTCGAATGCATTGAAAAGTTTAAAGGCAAATTTGACGGACTTAGGCCCAAAAGGCGGAACTTCTCTTGCTGCTCCTTTGGAATATATCGTAACTTCAGAAATGAATCCAAGTGATATTTATTTGATTACTGACGGATTGCCCACTTTAAGTGGAGAATTAATTTCTAATAATATTTTTAGTAAAATTAGGAGAAAGATCAAAGGATGTGCCTCATTTAACAGTATATCGAAATTAGTGGATGGAGAATGTAGAAGGAATTTATTCATTAACGCGGTCACAGAATTTCAAACTGTCTCTAGCGCTGTGGTAAATGTTATTTTACTTCCTCTGGAAGGTGATCCTGATGGGGCGCCACTGTATCAAAAGTGGACCGCGCAACTTGGAGGATCATTTCTATCACCCTCCAAGGATTGGTTGAAATGAAAAAAGTAGATAGAGAATATACTGATTTGGGAATTGCATTTTTGGACGTTATTTCATGTGGATTTGGAGCGATAATAATGTTGGTAATTTTGGCAAAGGATACTCCGCCAAACAGTTTGGAACAGGAGTCAACCTTAATGGATTTACCAGACAAGCAACAAAATACATCTACTAAAATTGCAGAACTGGAAAGCAAAATTAATAAATTGGAATTTGACCGTACAGGAATGGAAAATCGATTAAAAAAAATACGATCAGAAAACGACGAACAGAGATTAGCTCTTAGTGTGAAAAATAATAAAATAGAAAAGGTGAAAAATACGAGAGAAATTCAGTCTAATTTTTCTGGAGGGATTCCTGTTGACCGCGATTATGTCGTTTTCATTATTGATACGTCTGGAAGTATGAAGCGTTATTGGGAAATTGTTATCAGGCAAATACAAGCTATTCTCAAAATTCATCCTCAGATAAAGGGAATCCAGGTTATGAGTGATAATGGCGAATATTTGTTAAAGGGATATGCATCATCTTGGATTCCGGATACCGACTTGGTGAGGAAACGAATTCTTAAAAAGTTAGAAAATTGGTCTCCTTATTCTAATAGTAGTCCATCGGAAGGTCTTAAGAGGGCACTGAGATTCCATAAAGACAAATTTGTTTCTATCTATGTTTTGGGAGACGATTTTACAGGGAACTCATATGATAGTGTTTTGAAGATGGTTAAGAAACTAAATTCAGTTGAATCAAATGGTAAAATCCGAGCTAAGATCCATGGAATAGGGTTCCCTTGGGGTGTTGATGAAAGGTTTCCAACACTAATGCGCGAGATGGCTCTGCAAAATGATGGGGTTTACCTTTCTGCTAAATTAACAGATGATATTATTCCATAGCTTACTTGTAAGCAAAACTTAACAATTTTTTAAATTTATAGAATATTTTTTCCAATGATAGAGTGCAAAAAAACGATGCACCTAATACGGCAACAATATAAATTCCATGAAAATATCGGGGATTACCTGCGCTAGCTAAGAAGGATAAAAATAAGTAAGAGGTTAAGCTTAATAAAATCGAGATGCTGATTCCGCGATAACGACTTTGGAATAGCCCGAGTATAGCAAATATTATGGCCAAACTTGTAAGTAAAAAAGGAGGAAGGTAATCTATAAACCATATTTGACTCAGACTTCGCTGCTCGACTATTCTGCCTTTTAAATTGTTTTTAAGTTTAGTGATGGAGGAATCCAAATATACTTCCTGATCTTTATTAAACCTTGTTAAAAAACTTTCAAATGTGTTTGTATAATTACCAGATCTCCACTGCAACCATTTATAATGATTTCTCACATGACTAGAGAATTTTTCTGCTGTATAGTTAAATGCAATTTCTCTTTGGTCTCTTTGTAATAATCCGTGATGTGTGAAGCCTAAAGAGGTTGCTGCAATCAATAAACTATTACTTATAGTATTCCAATTATCATATTTAATACTTTTTACCAACTCGGAAAAATTTTCTCTAACCTGAGAGTCATTCATTCCATTTATACTCATGTCATTTGCGAGAATAGCAAAATCGGGATAGCCGAATTCTCTTATCTTTAAAATAGAAACGTCGTTCTTAAAATAATCTTCTAAGTCTTGTACTAATTGTTTACTTGGATTCGGATTATAAAATAGTGCCTGACGTGGCTGTATGGAGTGATGATTAGGAAAGTAAAACTTATCCGTTGTCACATATCTGAAAACTGGCATTAAAGCATAACCTAAACAAAAAATGATTAAAAACGTCAAGAACTTTGATCGAGAAAAACTAGAATTAATAAGTTTAGCCATTAGGAAGCACATTAAAATTATAGGAGTAGATATACGAAATTGAAAGGATAAAAAGAAAATTAATGATAAAATTACAAATGGCCTTAGATCGTTAAATTTCGAACGGAGGATTATCCCAATGCCAAAATTAAGTAAACTAGCGTTTATAGACTCTGTCATATAAGCATTATTAAACATTAGATAGAAGCTGGAGAAGGAGCAAAGCGCAATAGTGACAATACTTATAGAAAGGGACTTGTATTTTTCAAAGATAGTGTATGCTAAAAAGGAAACACTGAGCCAGTTCAATAAATTTTGAAAGATTATTAGTGATATTAGAGAATCGTTCCCTTGTATTAATTCAATTAATCGAATCAATCCCGAAAGCCCATACCCAATATGTTGAAATAAAAAGCGATATTCTGAGTTATGGTAGTCTCTCCAAAAGACAAGGCTTTTCATATATTCTGAGAGCTCTATATATACTATAGAGTCCCACCAGAAAGTGGCTTTTACTGTTAAACAAAACAGCCCATAAATCAGCCCGCTAACTAGCATAATTCCAATAAGTGCTTTTTCTTTCATTCTGGAATTTTTCTTATCTATAGTTAAAAGCAAATCCATAAGAAATATTAAATCATTATGATTTTGTTATGATAACGAATTAATACTTGATTATAACTCAGATTCATTAATAAATGTTAAAAAGCTTAATGTCATGAAACAGATTTGATTTTATTAGAGGTTGATATTTTTTGAAAAAATTTTAAGTGTTTTAAGCTCTGTTTCTATTATATTTTTTATCTATAGAAACCAATAGATCTATCTTTTTTAATGACTTCTAAGATCAATTCTAGTTATTGAATTGATCATTTGAACAAATAAACTTCCGTTGTTTTTTAATCAATTTTATTTTTAAATTTATCTTTTCATGCTTGCCCATATACACCAACTTGCTCAATTGATTATTTACAAGTGTAATGGACTTACCCTAAGCCTTTTTATGGTATATCATGCTAATCGGCTCGATTAAAAACAAAGATTATAGTGTCATTTGAGATAGCTTTTTGGGTCTATGATTAACATAAGAATTCTTGCCAAGATTGTTAGCCTGTAAATTAGAGATACTAAAATGGTTCTATCAATATTAATTAAGTTTATTAGACGCCGAGTTTTAATTAGATGTCTGCAAATTATTATTTTTGTCTATAAAATTCTAAATCAGCGATTACTCAAATATTTTCCTGCGGTGAGAAACGAGCTGTTGTTCTATCCTTACTTTTTATATAAAAAATTTATAGAAGATCAAACCGATAAAATCTTTAATAAAATATATCCTCATCTCAAAAATGGCTGCATATTAGACGTTGGTGCTTGTCTCGGTTATACGGCAAAATGTTTTGCAAACAAAGATTTTTCAAATCGAATGGTTTTTGCTTTTGAGCCTCATCCTCATAACTATCAACAGCTAAAAAAAATCTCTCAATCTGTTTCCAACATTACTCCATTTAATTTAGCGGTTGGCGCAAAAAAAGGTGAAATATCAATTTGGGAAAATCAAAATAGCTTTGCTGATCACCGAGTGATTAATGAAAATTTTGATTCAAAAATCGGAAAGAGTGATAAGAGAATCCAAGTTCCTATGACTTCTATCGACCTATTTACTCAGGAGTCTGGTAATCAGGATGTCGCTTTGATCAAGATCGATGTTCAGGGTTACGAAGTTGAGGTGTGTTACGGAATGATAGAGACACTAGCAAAAAATAGTGGGATTTTTATTTTAATTGAATTATCTCCTATTGCTCTTGGAGATTTGGGTTTTAATTTTGAAGAGATTTTTGATTTTTTTTCAGACAGGGACTTTGGTTGCTATAGTTTACAAGATGGTCGTATTATTAAAGTTGACTTGGAATGGTTAACTAATATTTTAGAGATTTCTGAATATATTGACGTAATTTTTTCAAAAAAAAGTCCAGCTACTTAATGTTTTTTGATTAGTCTTTCGCTACAATTTCAAATGATTAAAAAGTTAAAATAGCACATGAAAAAAATTATACTGGCTAGCAACTCTTTTTCTAGAAAGAGTCAACTGGAAAGGCTCTGCGTTCCCTTTGTAACGTCTTCACATAATGTTGACGAAAAACTTGAAAAATTGAAAGTTGCCGATCACGAAGAATTAGCTAAAAAGTTATCTCGCATGAAAGCTAAAAGTGTGTATATAAATAATCCTGAAGCGATAGTGATAGGTGGTGATACGATCACCAGTTTCGATGGCAGGATAATCAGCAAACCTATGACCCGCGAGAACGCCATAAAACAATTAAGTGAGCTAAATGGAAATAAACATAGAGTGATTACTTCACTCACCATCATCGCTGATGAAATCGAGTACTCACATACTGAGATAGCTTACATGACCATGAGAAAATTGAGTCTCGATCAAATAAATCGATACATTGAAATTGATGAACCGTTGGAGAGTTGCGGCTCGTGTCGTCTTGATTCTTTAGGAATTAGTTTGTTTGATGAAATAGTCTGTGACGACTATACTGCAATTATAGGTATACCGCTAATATGGACAGTTAAAATTCTTTCAGAAATTGGTATTCCCGTCCCTTAAATAAGTAGTGTTGTTTTAAATCTATAATAATAAACATAATATTGGGGTATTCTGAATTTTAAACCTAGTTTAATATCTTTAACTGTTTAATCAGAAGTTAAAACCACTCATATCATTTTTAAAGGAAACCACCACGAAGGTTTATTATTAACTTTTCCTCTAGAGTCTACAATTTTTACTTAGTCTATTTCTCCTTCAGACAAATTTAAATTATAATCAATTAAGAATAATTTCTTTGATTTGATGTGCAATAAAGATTGCTTAATTTTCATGTTTTTTTGACAGAGTTTACTGAAGTAACCTATGATCAAAGATTTTAGACCTGAAGTAAAGATGTAAACGCGTTTTTGCTAAATTTTGAAGAAACAATGTTTAGCTTTGAAGTCACAAAGTCTAAACCTGAAATTGAGGATAAAGTTCTGGAATGAGATAATTTCCCTTCACCATAGGTAAGCAACATTATTAACGATGAAAATTTTAATCGCCATATAAAAATATAATGAAGGTAAACACGTTACCATTAAAACGGAAAAAGTTTTGGAAAAGATTCTTTTATCTATCCCTAGCAAAAAAAATAAGTGATATTGTACGTTATTTTGATTCCGTAACTCAATATTCGCCTTTAGAACATGATGACGGCACGTTATTTGATATGATTAAAGGCAGTGTTCATAGCAACCTGGTAACCGAAGAAAAATTCAAAAGAAACACAATATTAATCAACGGTAATTTTAATTACGATTTTGATATTCAAAAGCATTTAAATGAGTTGCAGGACAAAGTAGATTCAAAGACCAGATTGATAGTAGTTGGTTACAACTGTTACTTAAGAATTATATATAGATTAGGGACTTTTTTAGGCCTAAAAAGCGGTGATTATAATCGTCTCTCTTTCCTTAGAAGGGTTGATATAGAAAATCTAGCAATTATCAGTGGATATGAAGTAGTAAAATATTATCCAATTATTTATTTTCCGTTTTCTTGCTTCAAGATTGGTGCTTTGATAAATCGGGTTATATCTGCGATCCCACTAATTTCCCGTTTTTCAATGGTCGAAATAGTAATTCTAAGGAGCTTGAAACATACTTCAAACTATCGCCCCTCGCTCTCAATTGTGATACCAGCAAGAAACGAAGAGGGAAATATCAAAAATGCAGTCCGATTTCTTCCTGATTTTGGTACAAAAACTGAAGTAATCTTTGTAGAGGGGCACTCAAGCGATGCTACATGGGAGGAAATTGGAAGGTTTATAGAACAGTATGATGGACAACTTTTGATAAAAAGAATAAAGCAAAAAGGAAAAGGTAAAGGTAATGCTGTTAGAGAGGGTTTCGCAATAGCGGAGGGTGAGTTATTAACGATCTTAGATGCCGATCTTACTATGCCTCCTCAGCTGTTACCTCGGTTTTATGAGGCCTTTGTAGAGGGACATGGTGAATTCATTAATGGTTCGCGGTTGTTGTATCCAATGGAAGGTGAAGCGATGAGGACATTAAATTGGTTTGGTAACATATTTTTTGCTAAAGCCCTAAGTTATGTATTAGGTGTGCGTCTCAGTGATAGCCTGTGTGGTACTAAGCTCTTTACAAAAACGGATTATCAAAGAATGGTTTTATGGAGAGAGGATTTCGGAGACTTTGATCCGTTTGGTGATTTCGAGGTTCTTTTTCCAGCTGCCGCCCTAGGCTTAAAGATTATTGATATCCCGATTCGATATAAAGACCGGACTTATGGGGAAACCAATATTTCGAGATTCTCACACGGCTACATGCTTTTAAAAATGGTAATCATTGGCCTTATAAAAATAAGATGTGGCAAATAAGTGGATTCAAATAAACTCGATAATCCAATTAGAGTTGAGGAGATCAGATCAAAAATCTGTAAAAAAGCAGGTTTAAATGCTTTTTATAAGGAATGTTATAATTTTATAAAAGACAATTTACCTAGGGACCAAAACTTTGTGATCGAAATAGGTTCAGGAGGCGGTTTCTTAAAAGATTTCGTTCCTCAAGTTATAACTTCCGATATCATTTTCTACTCTGACATTGATGTAAAAATAGACGCCCACACTCTACCTTATCCTGATAAATCACTAGATTGTTTGGTATTAATTAACGCTTTCCATCATTTATCTAATGTCGAAAATTTTCTTAATGAAGCCCAACGGTGCCTCAGAAAAGGCGGAAAGGTTATAATGGTGGAACCGTATCCTGGATATATCGGTTATCCTATTTATCGATTTTTTCATCACGAGGATATAGACTTACAAACTAAATCTTGGCAATTCAAATCCTCCAGTCCTCTTGGAGACGCTAATAATGGCCTAGCTTGGTTAGTCTTCGAGCGAGATGCGGAAATATTTAACCGAAAATTTAACCAACTTAAAGTAAGAGTATTTAAGCCTTGTTTTCCAATTCTGTATTGGGTGTCTGGGGGGCTAAAGGATTGGACTCTTGTCCCTTCTTTTTTAGTAAAAGCAGTAATAATGTTTGATAAAATCTTGATTAAATTATTTCCTAGAACAGGTAGCTTTGTAAAAATTATTTTGGAAAAAACTTAATTACATAGCAATAACGTTGAGTCCAGAGCCTTTTGGAACTAATGATTGGATTGTATCCATATTTTTCTTTGTTAACTTTTTTCCATTTAAATAATAAAAATCGTAATTTAAATTTCTGAGAGAGTCGACCATAGACATGAATAAAATTTCAGTTTCATAAACGTATGGGGCAAACTCCATGATGATTGTAGGATGAAATTTGGTGAGAGTTTTTATTCCACCCCTGATCACTGCCGCTTCGGCTCCATCGACATCTAATTTGATTAAGTCTAACTTTGAGAGCTGTATTCTCTCGCAAAAACCATCTAGAGTTTCGATAGAACAGTTTTCTAGACTTTTCAAAACGCCACCGTGATCCGCATGGGATCCAGGTTGTTTAATTCTGGTAATTGGCCAACTAGAATACAGTTCTTTGCTATGGTTGGAATCGCAATCTTCAACTAACATAATTTGGTATGTTTCTACACAATGTGCCAGATTTTCGTTTAACGCAAGGTTCGTTTTGAGTTTATCAAATGCAAATTTCGTTGGTTCTAGCGCTAACACTTTTCCTTTTTTACCTAATATGGATGCAATGGGAAGAGTGTGAGCTCCTATGTTTGCCCCTATATCAAGTACATAGCTATCTGAAGAAAGAATTCTTTTAAGTGCCTTAGCGGTTTCTTCTTCGAAACAACCTAACGCATAAATCGATAGGTCAATTCCTTCTGAAAGATCAAGTCTCCATTTTATTCCTCTTCGCCTTGTTGTTAAACATGAGTTTTGTTTTAAATTAGGAATAAATAATTTGAGTAAATTAAAAATTAGACTTGCAATTTTTAATTTTATTTTTGTTTTTATGATCACAAGATGAATCCGCAATAAAACAAACATAATTATACAATATTAAATTGTTATTTTTATTAAAATAAAAATGTTTCATGCAAGTCTCTTATTTTATTAATAGTTTTATAAAAAATAGGCATAGGAAAATGTGATTTGGTGCCATTTCTTAATAAAATAGAATAAAAAGTAGGATTTTTTGGCTCAATTAATCAAAATGTTTGGTCTATAGAAAGTAGAAGGGTTACTATGCTAGTGATATCTAACTAAATGAGTTCTTGATTTTTTATACTTTGGCGAAAAAAATTAAAATATAGTCAAGTCAAGCTATTCTCAATCAATTATAAACAAACAGGTTCTCGGTATAATCATTCTCACTTGAGTTAACATTGTGCTCCTTTCAAAATTTAAAAGAGCTTTATTTAAAAATAGGAAAGCGTGACAATCTCAAGATGTCTTCTTGATGACGATAATTGTCCTAATTGTCATTTCTATTCTTTGTATTAAAAAAG
>MDTG01031990.1_pt1 | contig 10705 bp, 10 predicted proteins | sample 811421 | NCBI WGS metagenome assembly MDTG01 (sample SAMN05326645, study PRJNA326480) | marine metagenome | isolation source: seawater | place: Pacific Ocean: South East | collected 2011
TTTAATAAAGCCAAATTAATTAAAAATCATGGCATGGATGACAAAAAAAGATATTTTCATTCTTATCTTGGTTCAAATTTTAGAATGACAAATATTCAGGCAGCAATTGGACTGGCTCAACTTGAGAAATTTAAAACTATTTTAAGCAAGAAAAAAAAATTAATTGATTTATATGTTGAAACTTTAAAAAATTGCGAACCAATTACGTATATAAAATCAAAAAAAAATAGTATTAATTCATATTGGTTATTCAATATTCTAGTGAAAAAAGAGTCAAAAATTAAAAGAGACAGAATTATAAATTTGTTGAGAAAAGATGGAATAGACGTGAGAAGAGGCTTTTTTGCAGCAAATCAGCAGCCATTATTTAAAAAATATTTCAATAAAAAAGAAAAATTTCCTAATTCTTTATATCTTTCTGAAAATCTAATCAGTCTTCCAAGCTTTCCTCATTTGCCTAAAAAAACTGCCGAAAGTATCACCAAAAGATTAAAGGAGATAATATCATAATTATTAAAACTAATATAGATAGTAAATTACATATTTAATAATGAAAAGATGAATAAAGGTCAGAAGCTATTAAAAAAAGCAAAAAAAATAATCCCTGGAGGTAATCAACTTTTATCTAAAAGAAGTGAAATGTTTCTACCTGGTGTTTGGCCTACATATTATAAAAAAGCAAAAGGATGTAAAGTGTGGGATTTAAACAACAAAGTTTATTACGATTTTGCAGGAATGGGCGTTACTGCCTGTGTATTAGGTTATTCAAATAATGGTCTGAATAAATCTCTAATTAAAGGATTAAAAAATGGAAACATGTGTACACTTAACGCTACCGAGGAAGTTGATCTTGCAAATGAATTATTGAGTATTCACAAATGGTCTGGGATGGCTAAGTTTTGTAAATCTGGTGGGGAAGCATGTATGGTAGCAATAAGAATTGCAAGAGCATATTCAAAAAAAAATAATATTGCTTTTTGTGGTTATCACGGATGGCATGATTGGTATTTAGCAACCAATATGGGAAATAAAAAAAATTTAGATAATCAATTATTACCTGGTCTCAAAACAAGAGGTGTCTCTAATACTTTTAGAAATACAATTAAACCTTTTATGTACAATGATATAAATTCTTTGAAGAAAATTTTTAAAAATAAAAATAATGATGTTGGAGTAATTATAATGGAACCTATGCGTGGAGTAAAACCGAAAAAAAATTTTTTGAAGCAAGTAAAAATTTTAGCCAAAAAAAATAATGCAATTCTAATTTTTGATGAGATCACCTCTGGTTTTAAAGACAATTACGGGGGTATACACTTAAAATTAAATGTTAATCCAGATATGGCTATATTTGGTAAGTCAATTGGCAATGGTTATCCAATTTCAGCTATCATCGGTAAGAAAAAAATTATGGAAGTTGCGCAAGATACCTTTATAAGTTCCACTATGTGGACAGACAGGCTTGGCTTTATAGCTGGCATTGAAACTTTAAAAAAACTAAAAAAGTTAAAGATTAATAAACTAATTTCAAATTATGGAAATTTGATTAAAAATGGATGGATTAAGATAGCAAAAAAAAATAATATAAACATTTCTATAAGCGGTCTAAATACTGTTTTATATCTGAAATTTAATTACAAAAACAACTCAGAAATTCTTACATATTTTACTCAAGAAATGTTAAAAAAAGGCTTTTTGGCTGGCTCTCAAGTTGCCACGAATTATGCGTATGACAAAAAGATAATAAGTAAATATTTAAAAGAGACAGATAGAGTGTTTAAAAAAATCAATCTATATATAAAAAAAGGTAAGTTTCCATTGCAAGGAGATATAAAGCACTCAACATTCAAAAGGCTAACTGGCTAGATATGAAAGTTTTTGTAACAGGTGCTGAGGGTTTTATAGGATCACATTTAGTTGATAGTTTGATTAAAAAAAGAATAAACGTGAAAGCTTTCATTCTTTATAACTCTTTTAACAATTGGGGTTGGCTAAATTCGTACTCATCAAGTAATTCAAGATATTTACAAATATGCCCTGGAAATTTATCAAGTTACAAATCAGTTTATAATGCAATGAAAGGTTGTACGCATGTAGTACATCTTGGTGCATTAATTGCTATCCCTTATTCTTATAAATCAGCACATGAATACATAAATACAAATGTTGAAGGTACTTTGAATCTTTTGGAAGCAGCAAAAGAGCTAAAAGTAAAAAAAATAATTCATACATCCACCAGTGAGGTATATGGCTCGGCGCAACACATCCCTATTTTAGAAAGTCATCAGATAAATCCACAATCCCCTTATGCCGGATCTAAAGCAGCAGCAGATAATATCGTAAACTCATATTATAAATCCTTTAATTTACCGATTGTAACTTTAAGACCTTTTAACAATTTCGGACCAAGGCAATCTTTAAGAGCAATAATACCGACAATTTTAACACAAGTTATAAAAAATAAAAGATACATAAAGTTAGGTAATATTAATTCTACTAGAGACTTTACTTTTGTAGATGACACGGTCCAAGCTTTTATCAAAGCTCTAAAAAATAATAAATGTATAGGACAAACATTAAATATAGGTAACAATTTTGAGATTAGTATAAGAAATATAGTTTATGAGATAAGTAAAATTTCAGGAAAAAAAATCAAAATAAAACTAGATAAGAATAGATTACGACCTAGAAACAGCGAAGTAGACAGACTTTTTGCCTCAAACAAAAAAGTAAAAAAAATCTTAAAATGGAAGCCAAAGTATAGCGGTCTAAAAGGTTTCAAATTAGCCTTAAAAGAGACATATCGGTGGTATAAAAAAGAGGAGAATTTTCAGCATTTTAAAACTGAAATTTATAATCAATAATTAAATGAATAATTCTCTTAAAAGCAGTTTATTTGAAATTGATAACTTAATAAGAAAATTCAAAAATAAAAAAAGAACGCAACTTAATAATGCTAAATTTAATAGCGATGATAAAAAAAGCATTATTGAATGTTTAAATACTTCATATGTCTCAACTCATGGAAAAAAAACAAAAGAATTCGAGAAAAAACTTTCAAAACTTTTAAATAATAAAAAAGTTATATCAACTATAAATGGTACATCAGCATTACATGCCTGTTTAGTAGCTTTAGGAGTTAACAAAAAAGATGAAGTCTTATTACCTTCTTTTAATTATATAGCATCTCCAAATTGTGTAAAATATCTTGATGCTATACCTCATTTTGTTGAGATTAATGAAAAAGACTTATGCGTATGTGCAAATAAACTTGAAAAATATTTAAAAGAAATATGTACAGTAAAAAATAATATTTGCTACAATAAAAAAAGTGGGAAACAAATTAAAGTTTTAATCGTTACAAACATTTTCGGTCATATTGCAGACTATCAAAATTTAAGAAAAGTTTGTAATAAATTTAAAATTAAAATTTTAGAAGACGCATCAGAATCTTTGGGATCAATTTACAAAAATAAACCAGGCGGAACATTTGGAGACCTTGGTGTGCTAAGCTTTAATGGAAATAAAATTATAACTACCGGAGCTGGAGGGGCCATTGTTGTTAATAAATCAAAGTATTATAAATTAATTTATAGTTTAATTACTATTGGAAAAAAAAACAAAAAAATTTTATTTGATTATGAGAGAGTTGGATATAATTATAGAATGCCCAGTTTAAATGCTGCTTTAGGTATATCTCAATTAAACTCTTTAAACACCAGATTAAAAAAAAACTTTATTTTGTTTAAAAAATACCAAAAATTTTTTTCTAATTCTAATAATTTTACATTATTTAAGCAGCCAAAAAACTGCACAAGTAATTATTGGTTACAAGCAATAATACTTAAAAAAAATAGTAAAGATCTTAGAAACAAAATTTTAAATTACACAAATAAAAGAAATTTTGAAACACGACCGGCATGGGCTTTGTGTCATAAGCTTAAAATATTTTCCAATCATAAAAAAATGCCACTAAATATTACCAATAAACTTCATAATCAAATAATTAATATACCAAGTAATCTAAAATAATGAAAAAGAATGTTCTATTCATTTCTGGATCTAGAGCTGACTATTATTTGTTATTAAGTTTAAAAAAGGAATTAAATAAAAATAAAAAAATAAATTTAACATTTTTATTGACTGGTGGAGCTACGAAAATTAAAGATAAAAAAACTAATAAAGGAAGGAATATTAAAAAAGTTCCACTTAAAATTTCTAACGATACACAGATTACAACTCCAAAAGCCATATCTGAAATCGTCAACAAGCTTTCAGATTATTTTAATAAAACTAAGTATGATTTAGTAGTTTTACTTGGTGATAGATACGAAATACTTGGTGCAGCAATAGCGGCACACAGCTTTAATATTAAAATAGTTCATTTTCATGGAGGAGAAACAACATTAGGATCAAAAGACGATGATTATCGAAATGTAATTACCCAATTATCTAATTACCATTTCGTGACATGTGTTAAGCATGCCCAAAAAGTTAAATCTATTACTAATACTTTCTCTAAAATTTTTAATGTAGGATCCATAGGCATCGATAGTATCGATAAAAATTTACTGTTAGATAAAGAGGGAATAGAAAAAGAATTGAAAATAAATCTTCGTGACAATATAGCTCTAGTAACACTTCATCCAGAGACAAAAAATAGAATTGATAATCAAGATATACTTAATTTTTTTTCTGCTATAAAGAGTTTTCCAAAAATTGATTTTATCTTCTCATATCCCGGATATGACTTGGGCTATAAAAAAATAATAAATAAAATTTTAAAAAATAAAAATACAAATAATATTCACATATATAAAAACCTCGGACAAAATTTATATTATTCATTAATAAATATAAGCTCATTTGTAATAGGAAATTCCTCTAGCGGAATAATCGAAGTTCCAAGTTTCAAAAAATTTACTATAAATTTGGGTTTAAGACAAAAAGGACGAACTCACGCAAAGTCTGTACTACATTCAGATTTTAATAAAAAAAAAATAAAATCTCTTATCAAAAAAGTTATGAAAAAAAAAAAGAATAAAGCTAGAAATATTTTTAAGAACCCTTATCAAAAAAATGGAACTATCAAAAATTCAGCAAAAATAATTAACAAATTACTCAATGAAAAATAAAGAAAATATTTTAATTATTGGATCTGGCTCAATTGCTTTAAAACATTTTAATATTTTAAAAAAGAAATTTAACGTTTTCTTTTTTACAAGAAATAAGTCTTTAAAAAAAAAGATTAATTTAAATAGAATTTACTATAATTGGAATAAAGCAACAGAAAATGATTACTTATTTGCTGTAATTGCTAACAACACACACAAGCATGTTGAGGCTATAAATAATTGCGTTAAAAAAGAAATTAATATTTATTGTGAAAAGCCGATTTCTCATAAAATTTTTAATTATAAAGGTTTAAGAAATAAACTTTTTAATAAAAAAATATATTTTATTTGCGGGTACCATCTCAGACAAAACCAAAAGATAAAATACCTAAAAAAACAAATCCAAAACAACTCTATTACTTTTCAATTTAAAGTTGGGCATGATATTTTAAAGTGGAGAAAGCAGAGACCAAGAATAAATAGTTATTATACTAACACAAAAAAGGGTGGAGGTTGTTTAAACGAACTTGTCCATGAAATAAATTTAATTCAATTTCTCTTTGGGAAAATAGAAAAAATTGAAACTTTTAACAAAAAGACAAAAAGATTTAATTTCAAATGTGAGGAGTTTTCAACGTCAATTATACGAACTAAAAAAAAACAAATAGGAACTTTATATCAAGACATATTTTCACCTATATTTTTTAGAAATTTAACAATTTTATGTAAAAATAAATTATTTGAATACGATTTTGTAAAAAATAAATTAAAATTGAATAACAGAGAAATAAAGCTCAAAAGTGAAAATCTTCAAGTTGATTTGATAAAAGACAATTTAGATTTTTTTATTAAACTTATTAAAAAAAGAAAATTTACTCTTCAGTATTTTGATGAGTCAGTTCAAGATATGCTTATAGTACAAAAAATGTATGACAAAAAAATATAAAAAAGCATTAAAGGATACAATTCTTATTATATGTGCAAGAAAAGGAAGCAAAGGAATTAAAAATAAAAACATAATTAAGATAAATAAAAAGCCTTTAATCCAATATGCTTTTGATAAAGTTAATAAGATTAGATTTCCTTATACTTGCTTATCAACAGATTCAGATGTTATTAAAAATATTGCGAAAAAAAATAGATTAAATTATTTTTTTAAAAGACCAAAAAGACTTTGCAAAAATAAAGTTCCCAAAATAGAAGTCTGGAAACATTCAATATTAGAGTCTCAAAAATATTATAAAAAAAAATTTAAATATATGGTTGATATAGAAGTAACAAATCCACTTACCACAAATAGCGATCTTATAAAATTCATAGAGAAATTTTTAGGTCAAAATCAAAATATAAAGGGTCAAATATGTGGTAATTTATCATTTAAAAATCCTTATTTTAATATTTTAGAAAAAAAAAATGGCAAATTCACTCTTAGCAAAAAAGTTGGAAAAAAAATTATTACATCACGACAGCAAGCTCCTGATACTTACGATAATTTAGCTGCTCTTTATATATTTAAAACTTCTTATATTTTAACTTCTAACACAATATTTGATGGTAAAATTAGTTTATATAATCTTCCTTTCTATAAAAGTTTTGATTTAGATGATAATGAAGATTTAATTTTAATTAAAAAGCTGTTAAAGAAATAATTATGAAAAAATGCAAATCTTGCTTGCTTCCAGAGACTTATGAAACAATAGAATTTAATGAAAATGGTTGCAATATATGTAATGGAGCTTCATTTAAAAATAAAAATATAGATTGGGATAAAAGAAAAAAAGAGTTAGACAAATTAATAGATAAATATAAAGGAAAATATTCTTATGATTGTATAGTTCCTTTTTCAGGAGGAAAAGATAGTACTTTTACTTTGTACTATCTTATCAAAAACTATGGCATCAAACCACTAGTTGTGAGATTTAACCACGGTTTTATGAGAAAAATTGTTAGAGAGAATAATGAAAACACTTTTAAAAAATTAGGAGTTGATGTTATTGATTTTACTCCCAATTGGAACGTTGTAAAACTTTTAATGAAAGAGTCGTTTGATAGAAAAACAGACTTCTGTTGGCATTGTCACACAGGTATTTTTTCTTATCCAATTAGAACAGCACTAATTCATAAAGTTCCACTTATTTTATGGGGAGAAACGCAATCTGAAATAACTGCATATTATCAATATGAAGATGAGGAGATAGAATTTGAGGACGAAAAAAAATTTAATATGATGCGTACTTTAGGGATTACAGCCAATGACATGTATGAGATGATAAAAAATAAAGATAAAATAGATAAAAGAGATTTAATACCATATACCTTTCCTGATGTTGAAGAACTTAAGGTAATTAATTATCATTCAGCAGCATTAGGCAACTATATACCTTGGGATTATAAGAAAAATACTGATCTAATAGTTAAAGAGCTTGGGTGGAAAGTTGGAGAAACAGAGGGTGTTCCTAAAGATATAAATATATATGGGGAAAAAACAGAATGTTTTATGCAAGGAACTAGAGATTATATAAAATATCTTAAAAGAGGTTACGGTAGAACAACCCAAATTAATGCTTTTAACCTTAGAAAAGGTGAAAAATCGCTGGATAAATCTACTGAAGAGAATCATATGTATGATGGTAAAAAACCTCACTCTCTAGAACTTTTTTTAGAATACATGGGAATGTCAGAGGATGAATTTAATAACACAGTTTTAGGTATGGCGATACCTCCAAATGAACCTTCGTTTAATAAAAATGAGTTTTCAAAAAAACTAAATGATTTTGATGAGTGGTATCGAGAAGATAATAGGAAAAAGAAATAATAAATGATTGCTATCCCAAACTATGGACTAGGAAACATAGGATCATTAATTAATTGTTTAAACAAGATTGAAGCAAATTTTTCATTAGTATCCGATCCAGAGAACTTAAAAAAATATAATAGAATTATTTTACCTGGCGTAGGAACATTTGCCAAAGCGATGAGCAAGCTAGAGACTTCTGGTTGGGCTAAAGCTATTAAATTGTTTAATAATCAAAAAAAACCAATCTTAGGTATATGCTTAGGTATGCAGTTATTATTTAATGATAGTGAAGAATTTAATGATAAGAATGTGAAAGGCCTAGGCTTTATAGAAGGAAAGGTTAAATTATTGAAAAGTAACATTGATCATAAAATTCCACATATGGGATGGAATAACATTGATTTAAATCATAATCATCAAATTTTTTCAGGTTTATCAGGTAATGTTGATTATTATTTTGTACATTCTTATGCTTGCACTCCTAAAAATAAAAATGAAATACTTGGAACTACTCAACACTATGAAAAATTTGTTTCAGCTGTAAATAAAGAAAATATAATCGCACTTCAATTTCATCCTGAAAAAAGTCCTCCATCGGGTCTTAAAATTCTTAAAAATTTTAGTGAGTGGAATATTTGATGCTCAAAAAAAGAATAATTCCCTCACTTTTATACAAAAACGGTGAGATGGTTAAAGGAGTTCAATTCAGCAATTATAAAAATGTGGGATATCCTGAGTCTACTGTTGATATATATACATCACAAGACTCAGATGAATTAATGTTCATTAACATTAGTGATGAGGAAAATTATCAAGTAAACTTTAAAGATATAATTCATCAGGTATCAAAAAAGTGTGAGATGCCATTGACGGTTGGTGGAAGAATGAACAACTTAAATTTGATCGATGAAATGTTTAATGTCGGAGCTGATAAAATTTTGATTAATACAAAAATTATTGAAGATTTTAACTTTTTGAGTAAATTTGTCAAAATTCATGGATCACAGGCATTAATCGTTGGAATAGATTATAAAATTATTAAAAATTCACATTACGTTTATTCACATTGTTCAAAAGTAAAAACTAAATTAGATATTTATGATTATGCACTCTCTCTGCAAGAGAAAGGCGCTGGAGAAATACTTTTAAATTGTATTGATAGAGACGGTAAAATGAGCGGATATGATATTGAAACTATAAATAAATTATCAGAGACTTTAACCATTCCGCTTATTGGATATGGAGGAGCTGGAAACTTTAAACACATTGTGGATGTGTTTAATAATACTAAAGTTTCAGCTTTAGCGTGTTCGAGTATATTTCATTTTGGTGATAATAATCCTATCAGATTGAGATCGTATTTAAGAAATAATGATATTCCAATGAGAGTGCTAAAATAAAATATGAATAAAATATTAGCAATTATTCCAGCTAGGGGTGGTTCAAAGGGAGTAAAAAATAAAAATATAAAAAAAATTAATAAAAAACCTTTGATTTATTGGACGATAAACGAGGCAAAAAAGAGTAAAAAAATTACAAAAATAATAGTTAGTACTGACTCTAATAATATCAAAAAAATTTCATTAAAATATAATATCTCGGTTCCATTTTTAAGACCCAAAAATATCTCGAGAGATAATTCAACTGACTACACTCTTATTAAGCATGCTCTTGATTTTTTTAAAAAAAAAAAAATTTATTTTAATTATATTGTTTTATTACAACCTACTTCACCTTTAAGAACACATAAAGATATTGATAATTGTATAAATTTTGCGATTAAAAAGAAAATTAAAACACTTGTTACTTTTTGCAAAGTAAAATCAGAGCATCCAAATTTTCTTTTCTATTATGAAAAAAAAAAATTAATCAGGTATCTAAAGTCTAAAACAAAAGTAGATACAATCAGACAGAAGGTGCAAGATTTGTACTTTCCAGAAGGCTCAGTTTTTATATCAGATATTAGCACTTATCTAAAATATAAAACATTTTACAATATTGAGACAAAACCTTTCTTTCTTAATAAATGGAAAAGTATTGAAATAGACGATATGGATGATTTCAAGCTTACTGAACAAATTTTAAAATTTAAAAATAAATTGTGAAAAGATCATTTGCCGTACTTTTAGACTTTAACTCACTTGATCATTTTATACAAGTTCACAAAGAATTACTTTTATATTTATCTAAAAGATTAAAAAAAATTTATTTTATAAACATACCTAATAATAATTTTGTATTTAGAAAAAATAAAATTATTGATAAGAAAAAATTTGTTTTATTAAATCCCAAAAGTTTGGAAGAATTTGAAGACATTATCAGAAATAAAAATTTCTTGGTTAAAAATAGTATTGCAACAGGCTTAGAATTTTTCAAAGTTTTACGAATTATCAAAAAATATAATGTTCCACAAATTATGATTTCTAACATTGGTTTTTTACCTGACAGCGTTCTTGTAAGTAAAAATGAAATTATTAAGAGTTTTTTTAATTATTTTAGAAGAAAAATAATTCATAGATTTTACATATTTTTGGCTACTATTAATCTAATGCCAAAAATAGATTTGAGATTTGTTTCGAGTAAATTACAAAAAAAATATTTTGAGCAAAACAAAAAAAAACTAATAAATAAGTTGTTATTTAATCAACACTTTTCGCAATATAAAGAATTAATGTTAGTTAATAGTAGAGCATACGATATTTTTAAAAAAAAAAGATATAAAAATGATAAAAAAAAAACTGTACTTCTAGATATAGAAGCTGACCACTATGTAAACATGGTCTTAGACGGAAAA
>MDTG01078445.1_pt1 | contig 10705 bp, 9 predicted proteins | sample 811421 | NCBI WGS metagenome assembly MDTG01 (sample SAMN05326645, study PRJNA326480) | marine metagenome | isolation source: seawater | place: Pacific Ocean: South East | collected 2011
CTGGATCAATTTTTGAAATTATTTTTTTTATAGTTAAAATATTTTTAATTAAATGTATAATATTAAAACCTCGAGTAAATTCAAAATAGTGATATTTAAATTGAGAATTTTTAATATGAACATTTAAGTCGGTTTTAGCACACAATATTTCTATATCATGACCTCTTTCTATGAAAGATTCACAAAAATTTTTAAGTAAATTATTGAAACCAAAATCAGTATTTATAACTTGAAGAATTTTCATTTTCTACTTGTTAAATAACAAGAAATGTTTTTGTTCATACTTATTAATTGTATATTATTTTGATTTAAAAATTTAGTTATTTGTTTTACGCTATATGGTTTGTCATAATAAGCAAATAAACCGTCTAACGTATCTAAAATAGCCCACTCTATAAGTGCTTTATCTGATAAATTTAATTTTCCTCTATAATCGTAAATGGGGAAAAAATAGTCAAACAGATAATTAAAATTAAATCTAAAAAAATCATTAATCTTCCATCTAAATCTTAATATTTTTTCAATATTCTTTTCTAGAAATTTTTTTATAGTGTTATAATCAAAAAATAACTTAATAATATGTCTCCAAACATATTTTGAATTTAAAAAAGATAATCTTGGTTTTTTATAAATATCAAAAATAACGATACCATTTTTATTTACTAATGAATGTAATATTTTTATTCCTTCCAAAGGGTCAGGCAAGTGCTGTAATACACCTCTACAAAAAACAACATCAAATTTTTCAGAAAAATTAGGCATATTGAATAAATCTGCCCTTATTGCTGTAACTTTAGGGTTCTTTCTTACATCGTTGAAATACACAGCTTCAGAATAATCAGATATAAATAATTGCTTAGCTTGTTTTACAAGATATTCACTATACCGTCCCGACCCACACCCTATTTCAAGAATATTTTTGTTTGAAATTAAATCAATATTTTCAAATGTTAATTTTTTTAAATGCTCAAATGTAATATTCGTTTTGTTATAAGAATCAATCTGTGTATTTTTAAAATCTTTCCATTGTTTTGAAAAATTATCTACATATGATTTTTGATTTGAAGTATAAATATCTATATTCTCATAACTACTTACAGGGTTGTCAAGAATTCTAATCATTTATATAACGTTCTAATTTATATAAATTACTTTGCATACTAAACTTTTTAGATATTTTATAAGAGAGATCTATATTTTTACTATTTTCTTTATTTTGAATATTTTTAAAAATATTATCAGCTAATGACTCAAAGTTACCATTTTTAAAAGATGGAATACCCAATAATTTCAATTCATTAAAAAGCCCAGTTTGATCTGAAATTAGAACATTTGAACGTAAAGCTATTGATTGTAAAATTGCAGTACCCAAAGGTTCAAAAAAAGATGGTAAAATGATTAGGTTTGAAGAAAGTATTTTACTATATAAATTTTTTTGATCCAGAGCTCCTAAAAAAATTACACTTTTATTGAGGTTATTTTTTTTTATAAAATTATCTAAAACTCTCTTATATTCAGAGATTCCACCAACAAAAATAAGCTCTAGATTATTTATTCCATATTTTTTATTTAACAAAATCATAGCCTCCAGAATCAAAATGTGTCCTTTTTGCTTCTTGATAGATGCTGGTACCAGTATTGAATATTTTTTATTATTTTTTCTTGGTTTATTTTTAAAATCTTTAAGCGCGTTATTAATGTTTATCATGTTTAGATGGCCATAATATTGATTAATATTTTTTAAATTAAACTCTGTGTAATATTCATTTTTACAATATTCAGAAGTTGCCATAATAAAATTATCCAATTTAAAAGAAATTTTATAAATATAATCTGTGAATTTAATCCAAAGTGGATATCTTATATTTCTATGAATTAATGTATCATGGAGAAAAGATATAATTTTAATTCTATTATTAAAAATTTTTTTTAAACGAGAATATAAAATTGAAAAATACAAATGTGACCAATAAATTTCATAATATTTCAATTTTTTATTAAATATAAATTTAGTAAATACTTCAAAAATTGACCATCTGTGTTTAATATTACAGTATATTAATTCAATATTACTAAAACTGTAATTGTTATAAAAATGATTTGGTTGACCAAATAAAAAAAGAATTGACACATTGTAGCCCTTCGCTTTAAGTAAGCTAACATGATCATATGCAAAAACTTCAGCACCACCGATCTCATCACTTTCAAGAACAACTAATACTTTTTTGTTTGTCATATAGAGATCAATGATTAGAAAAAAAATATTATATATTACTTTTGACGGTATTTTGCAACCACTTGGTAAATCTCAAATAATACCTTATTTAAAAAAACTTAGTTATGATTATGAAATTCACATATTATCTTTTGAAAGAAAAATAAAGATAAATGAAAAAAAAGAATTTTATAACTATTTAAATGAAAAAAAAATTAAATGGAATATTTTTCACATAGATAAATTTAAATTAAATAATTTGATTAAATTAATATTTTTATTAATTAAATTACCAATTTATGTATTCTATAAAAAAATAGATATTATTCACTGCAGAAGTTACATTCCTGGTATATTTGGATTATATCTTAAAACAATTACTAATACTAAGTACATATTTGATATTAGAGGATTTTGGCCAGATGAAAAATTAGAAGGTAATTATTGGAAAAAAGATTCTTACAAATATAAATTTTTTAAATTTATTGAAAAATATATTTTTATTTATTCTAACTGTATTATTACTTTAACAAAAAATTCAAGAGAAAAGATTTTTCAAATTAACAAAAGTATTCATAAAAATATTAATGTTATACCAACATGCGTTGATATTAATGAATATAAAATTTCAAATAAAATAATAGATAAAAATTTAATTAAATTATGCTATCTAGGCTCAATTGGTGGTTGGTACAATTTTTCAAAATGTATTGAATTTTGTAATTTAATAAATTCAAAATTTAAAATAGAACTAATAATAATTAATGATAATCAGCATGATGAAATTGAAGATATGATAAAAAATAAAAAAATATCATTTAACTATTCAATAAATAAAGTATCTCATGATAAAATTAACTTAAAACTAAATGATGTAGATTTTGGTATTTTCTTCATTGATCCCAAACCATCAAAAATTGCTTCATGCCCAACAAAAATGGGTGAATTTTTATCTAAAGGAATATTTTGTATTTCAAATGATGGAATTGGTGACACTAAAGAAATTTTGAATTATAACAATTCTGGTTTATCACTTCCTAATTTAGATAATGATACTCTAAAAAAGTATGCTCAAAAATTAATCAAAACTATCGAAAATAATGAAATTAACAAACAATTAATAAGAGAAACTGCATCAAAATTTCTAAATTTAGATAATGCGGTTGTAAAAATAAAAGAAATATATGGTAAAACTTAAATGAAACACTTTTTTAATAAATACTTAATATTCTTTTTATTAACAAACATAATTATTAGTTTTTTTTTTATTACAAATAAATTACCTTCAGGTGATGACTTACAAAATATTAATATTGCTTACAATATTAATAAAAATAATGGTTATTCAATTACTACAGAAAATAACATAATAGAAAAAACTAATATAAGAGAGCCAGTTTATCCATACATTATTTCAATTCTACTAAATGCTACTAATTTTAATGAATCTTTGGAATGTTTAATTAAAGAAAAAAAATGTGAAAACACCAGATATTTAATTAAATATATTAATATTTTTTTTTTTTTAATTATAATTTTATTTTCTTACAAAATATCAAGGTTATTTAATTTATCAAAAATAGGAAGTATATTTTTTTTATTTTTAATTAGTTTTAGTAATTATTTTGGACACTTAGATAGATATTTATCTGAACTAATAAGTACAGCAATGCTGATTGCTAATGTTTATTTAATTTACAAAATAATTAATAGTTATAAGAAACGATATATATTAATTTTATGTCTAACTTTTTCTCTTTTAATCTTAACTAAACAAGTATATTTATACTGGTTTTACTTTATAATTATAATACTTTCGTTACTATGTTTTTTTAAGTTAAAAAAAATTGAATTAACTAAAATTTTGATAGTTTTATCATTAACATTAATTTTCATTTCTCCTTGGCAATATAGAAACTTAGTTAATTTCGGGAACTATGAAATTAGTGGCGGAGGACGAGCAGAAGCAAATGTAGCAGTAAGAGCATACTTTAATACAATAAATATTAAAGAATATTTAACTGGTTTTATTTATTATATTCCCGGAATTGGAAGTAAGATTACAGAAGATTTAAAATTAGATAAATATACTAAAAGATTGAATAATAAAAATGAAGAAAGTTTTTATATCAAAGGATTACCTTTTATATTAAATATTATTGATAATGATTTATTAGAAAATAGTATTAATATTACTAACTTTTCAAATTCACTAATAGTTAGAGAGAACTCTAAAAGAATAATTTTAGAGTCAATGAAGTTCTCTATAAATAATTTTTTAAGCCATTTATATAACATCCCCCTACTTACATATAGAAGTTTATTTATTAATCATTCAGACTCTGTTTTATATAGATTTGAAAATTCTTTTTTTAAAAAAATTACTTATATTTATCTAATCATATTTAATATTCCAATTTTTTATATTTTTTTAGCTTTTAGAAAATATAAATACGATTACATAAAAGATTCATTTGTATTATTTTTGCCAATCATATTTAGTGTGTTTTTTTACTCTAATATTTCAAATTATTTACCTAGGTTTAATATGCATCTATATCCATTCTTTTATTTAATTTTTATTCAATTAATAGATACTAAATTCTCAAGATAATTATTTATTGCTTTTTTCCAATGTTTTAAGTAAATTTTCTTTGAATAAATCATTTCTGAAGGAGATCTGTTTTTATTAAATTCATTAAAGTCTACTTTTATTAAATTGGATTTGGATGAAATCTTAATTTTAATATATTTAAAAAATTCATAAGCAGTGCAAAATCCTTGATTTGAAATATTAAAAGTTCCTTTTCTTTCATTAGCAATTAAATCTTTTAAAATTTTATTAAGATCTGAAATATATAATGGTGAAATAAATTGATTATAAGATAAGTTTATAGTTTCATTTAATTTTAATTTATTTATTAATTTTTCAAAAACTCTATGATTTTTTTTATTTAATGAACCAAAGACCCATCCAAGTCGGAGAATTAAATAGTTTTTTAAATTTTTTTTTATTATTTGCTCGGAAATTTTTTTAGTTTTTCCATAATAATTTAAAGGCTTAAGAGAAGAATATTCATGAAAAGTTGAATTAATAGAGCCGGAGAAAACAGCTGCAGAAGAAAAATGAATAAGTTTGATATTAAATTTTTTACAAACATATACTAAATTGTATACTGACTCATAATTTATTTTTTTCATAAGAGATTTATTTTTTTCGTTTAAAAATAAAACAGCTGCTAAATTTATGATTATTTCAGGTTCATACTTTTTTATATTTTTAACTAAACTATTTTTATCTAAAATATTAAGATTTTCCTTAGATAATTTTATTCCAAAATCAATTTCACTACCCACATATCCGTCACCACCAATTATAAGTATTTTTTTCAATTCAAATTTATTACTTTTGGAGTTGGGAATGGAATAAATACTTTAGCAGATTTTTTATGCTTAATTAATTTATCTAATATTTCTTTTTTATAATTCCATGATAATAAGATAAATTTGTTAGTCTCGAAATTTTTTAACTGACTCCAGTTAATGACTTTAATATTTGTACCGGGCAAAAATAACCCTTTTTTAAAAGGAGTATCGTCTATGGCAAAATTTATATTATTAAATATCTTACAAACATTTAATATTACTACTCCTCTAGCAGGAGCACCTAAAGCAATAACTGAACTATCTTTAGAAAATGTTGTAAATTTTTGATTAATTAAATTGATTTTTTTTTGTATTAAAATTTTTAAATTTTCATAACTATTTATTTTATTAATACCTTTGTTTATTTCATATTTTTTTATTTTATTAATATTTGTTTTATTTTCAATTTGTGAAGTATTAATTTTAGTAACATACAGTCTTAAAGAAGTACCTTGTACATTAATTTTTTCAATATCAATAATTTTTAAATTAACTTTATTAAGTGAATTTTTCCAGGCAAAATAAGAGAAGCAATGAGCGTGTTCATGATAAACAGTATCAAATTGCCCCCTATTTATAGTATCTGTAAAATATACTCCCTCAATAACGAAGACTGAATCATTGTGCATTAGTTTAGCAACCAATCTAAGAGTAGAAGTAAAATCATTAATATGCGGTATTACATTTAATGCAATTATAAGATCGTATTCCTTACTTATACATCTAACTTCTTTATAAGTTTTTTCATCAAAAAAGTTTTCAATGTATTTAATTTTTTTAATTCTTTTATTTTTTGATAGTTTTTTTAATGCCAAATCTACACCAACAATATTTTTTGATTTATTATTTAGTAATGATAATAAAGTTCCATCATTTGATCCAATTTCCAAAACACTAGACTCAGAAGTTAATAATTTTTTTTTATGTAATTTTTTAACTAAATCTTCAAAATGAGTTATTGTTCCTTTTGAAGCTTTAGAAATAAATTTATAATCTTCGAAAAGTTCTGTAGGCTTAATAAAATAATTATTTTGTACTAATAAACAATCTTTGCAAACAACAATACCTAAAGGGAAAAATTTTTCATTTATTTTATTTTTTTTTTTTAGAAACTCATTTACCCTTGGCAAATTACCAAAATTATAAATAATTTTTTTTTTTTTAATACTAGAGCATTCACAACTCATATTTTAAAATTTTCAAGACTATTAATATTAAGAAAATCAGTAACTGTCGATCCTGTCGATTCTGTATCAACATTTTTACCAAAATTATTATTGAAATAATCTTTCTTTATAATTCTAAAATCAATACTAAACCTTGTCTTTGAAGAAGTATTTGGAACTGTTGCATGAAGGTGTGTTCCAGCAAAAACTATAGCTTGACCTGAATTACATGCAATTCTTATTTCATTACTATAATCAATATTCTCCTCCGGAAGGGGGTGGGATCTATTTTCAGATCCAATTTGATTTTTTGCAATTTTTCTAAAATTATTTTGCCAATAACTATAATCAAAATTTTTTGATTGATTTTTAATAGGCTTGTCCCAAAAGCTTGGGAAAAAAGCCAAGGATGAGTTTTCATCAACATCGAATACAGGAAGCCAAAAATTTAATTGTGAAATTGGTCCAGCATACCAAGAATCTCTATGCGGCTTATAGGCGTAGCCCACTCCAGTTTCTAAATATTTATTATATGTAACAATTCGCAATCTTGGTTTATCAAAATATATATCTTCATTTAAATTTATTTTTTTTAAAAAAGATTGAAATAACTTATGAGTTGATTGTGAGTCAGTAAATTCTGTTTTTAGACCAGAAGCTAAATCTACAAATTCTTCCAATTCAAGACTTTCTTGAAGAGTCTGTGCACCAACATCAGTTTTAAAATATTTTGCAATAAGATTTTTTGTATAATCAATTATACCCTCTAGATCTTCTGAATAATCTTGAACAAAAATATTTCCGCTGGTAATACAATTTTTGTAAATCTGATCAATATTTTTATTTGAATTAGATATAATAGCTACCATTTATTTATATAATTTTTCTATGCATTGATTTCTAAATTTATTAATAGTGAATAATTTATTTCTTATTTTTAAATGTTTTGCAAATAAAAATTGAATTAAAGTTATAAAATGTGTCAAAGCATAATTTGCTGATTTCATTAAAGAAACAGATTGATGAGCAGACTTATAGTCAGCCTCGACTTCTACCTCAGCTACTTTAAGATTAAAAAAAGCACATTGTGATATAACTTCAAAATTATGAAGATAATTGTCAGAAGTGACTTCCCAAGGAATATTTTCAAAAAGATTTTTACTGTAGACCTTAAATCCAACATGAAATTCAGTAAGGTTTAATTTTAATATTTTTCTGTCAAAAAAACTTAAAAAAATATTTGCACAAAATCTTAATAATGACATCCCATTTTCAAGTGCTTTTGATTTTTTAATAAATCTAGAACCTGTTATTAAATCATAACCTTTTTCAATATATTTAGTTGCAGGATAAACAGCATGAGGATCAAATTCAGCTCCGTCACCATGTATCTCAACTACATAATCAGCATTTTCATACAAAAATCCGTGAATTAATCCTCTTTTTACAGCTCGACCATATCCATAGTTTTTATTAAATTTGATAATTTCAAAACCAAGATTTTCTGCTTCTTTTTCAGAATTATCAGAAGACCCATTTTCTATTAGATAGACTTTATGAAAATAATCAAAAGGTATTCTTTTTTTTGCCTGCTCTAGCATACCTTCACAATTATGACACAAAACCATAGCTACTACTTTTTTTGTTGTTTTAGTCATTATAAATTACAAGAATCTAGAAATGTCATGTTTTTCAATTATTTCTTTAATACTATCTTTAAATCTTCTTTTTGGTGTCCAGCCTAACTCTTTAAGCTTATCATATTTTATTGCATATCTAAGATCTTGACCACTTCTATCCTCAACAAATACATATCTCTCATCAATATTAATTTTAAGATGATCACAAATAATATCTATTACATTTATATTTGATATTTCTTCATTACTTCCAATATTGTAAATGTTGTTAATTTTCGCTTCATCAATCAATAACTGAATAGCTTCACAGTTATCTTCAACATGTAGCCAACTTCTTATATATTCACCATTACCATGGAGCATAGCGGGATATCCATTTAACAATCTTTGACAAGATCTTGGAATAAGCTTTTCATGAAATTGTAAAGGGCCATAATTATTACTGGGTCTTATAATATTCCAGTCAATACCATAAGTTCTGCCCCAACTTTTAATTAACATATCTGCTGAAGCTTTTGTTGCAGCATAAGGATTGGATGGTCTAAGTACAGAGTCTTCATTATAAAAACCATCAAGAATATCTCCATAAACTTCATCCGTACTAATATGAAATAGTCTTGGTCTATTTTTTTTATCCTTTGCAGCAATAAGTTTTAAAATATTATGTATTCCTTGTATGTTAGATTTTATAAAAACATCATTATCGTTTATTGAATTGTCCACATGAGTTTCAGCTGCAAAATTGACTAAATAATCGCAATCTGGAAGATGGTCTAAATCACAAATATTTTTATTAATAAATATATAATTTTTATGTTGTTCAAAATCTTTATTAATTACTTTATCTGAACAGTAAGTTAAAGCATCGATATTAATAACATAATTATCTTTATTTAAAATTTTTTTGGTAAAATGTTTGCCAATAAAACCACATCCTCCAGTAATAACAAAAGTTTTAGACATTTTAATAGAACTTAATCGGTTTACTCATATAATCTAGGCGTTGCACATTAAAATTATTAAGTATGGATGGTGCAATTTCAGTTGTTGAAATTTGCGATATTGGCTCTTCATTGTTATAATTTGGATAGCTAAATAATATACCCATTGGCATATGATAAGCCGTTGTATTTGCCTCATCTTGAACAAGTATATTTTTAAAACCCACAAACTCATGGTTAATAACTTCATTATCATATGAAATATGAATTTCATTAATTTTAAGATTTTCATGACCCACTGAAATTGAACAAAAATTTTCATTAATATCATATTGTATCAACTCTCCATTAATTCTAAATTTATTTAGTTTAGCGCATAATTCATCAATATTTTTATTTAAAGTAAAATTAATTTGGGGAAGCATAGATCGTTTTTTTGAATAATCATTTGACTGAAAATTCAAAAAAGACATAAACCTGTCAAAATCATCAATATATAATTGGCTTCTTACTGGATTTGTATTATCAGTTGCCTCTTGACCCATCGATGAAAGTAATAGTAACTGATAGTCATTATTATTATTAATAAAAGAAATAATTTTTTTTAGAAATTTATCTGCAGTTTGCATTGCATAATCTATTTCATGATTATATTTCTCAATCCATGAGTCATCATATAAAATATTTTTGTAATCATTTGGATATTTAGCTAGCCAGTATCTGTGCTGGGCAGACGCAACATGATTTGTAAAGAAAGTTGAATAAGTTGGCTTAAAAGTTAAAAGGTTTTTATAAAAAATATCAAAAGATATTTGAGCTTGCAATGACCTTCTTCTTACAACCCTTTCCTTAATAGCTTTTTCTTTAAATATTTGACTGGTAATATCAAAAATAGTCTTGTTTGAAATGCCAAGTTTATAAAAATTCATTGAAAATTTTAAAGCTTCTTTAATTGGCAATTTAGACTGAACATTTCTGTTTGAAACATCAACCATCTTTAAATTAAAATCCTGAAAATAAGAGATATTTTTTGGGAAACATTCAGGTCCGTTGGCAAAAGTATCTGGGACATAAAATTTAAAATTATTTAATTCTTTCGGTAATGGATAGCTGTGAAGACTGCCAAACATTCCTACATCAATATTTGAGGCTCTTAAGATATTCCATAATGGTGGAAATTCATTATCAATTTCTTCGAGATTTTGTCCAAAAAAACCAATTGTATGTTTTTCATTATTTATACCTCTGTGTATTGTTGGCCAAGTAACCCAAGGTGATAGATGCCCCTGATCATTTGCAAAAGTTTCGATCTTTTTA
>MDTG01140433.1_pt1 | contig 10705 bp, 6 predicted proteins | sample 811421 | NCBI WGS metagenome assembly MDTG01 (sample SAMN05326645, study PRJNA326480) | marine metagenome | isolation source: seawater | place: Pacific Ocean: South East | collected 2011
CTCGGAGGTCATATCCTCTTCGGTCATGGCGAAGGGATATTCGATGTCTACCGATTCCGTCGTCCATAAAGTACTAGAATAATCGCCCATAAGAATGAACGGCATGATGACAAGTCGGCGTGGGTTGCTCTTAGTTTGCATCAAGGCGACGGCGCGGGAATCAAGTAAGAATGGATTAGATGCCCCACCATCTCGATCCCACTTGGAACCAACATTGCCAACAACGCCCAGTAGACAGTCGTCCCTTGTGTGCAGCGGCCGGCCGACTTCATCACCATCGGCATTGATCATCGAGGGATATATCTCGATGACTTCCAGTTTCTCAACGACCTCATCGAATACGCCGCTCGGTACGGCGTACACCCTCGCCTGGCGAAGCTTGCGGTCGACGACGGCAATGGTGTCATGAAATTCCATGTTCAGACTCAAATACCCACTGTCACGCAAGCGTTTCGAAGCGCCGTCAAGCAGAGTCTTCATGTTGATGGGCTTCATCTTCCTCAGATCCTTGATCGATGTTTCAAAGCTCACACGCCCCAGGTTGTTGTTCAGATCACCGACTCGTTGTCGATCCTCCGGTGTATTCTCGAGTTCAGCGATATAATTCAGGAACCGATTGTAATCATAGAATTCGGCTGTGAACTTTTCTTGGTCACGTTCGGCAGCCGTGATCCGCGGTGTCTCCAGTCGTATGGTCTTCTTGTCGAGCGCGACTTCGCCCAGAAGGCGATTCAACGCATTGACGAACCGCTTCCACTTGGCGGTGGTGATCTCGAATCGGACCTTGTGAGCCACGATGAGCTCACCTCCGCTGGTTCGATTGGGCTGGGTTCGAAGTTTGCCGGTGGGCTTCACCGTCCAGATGCACTGCGGGAAGTACTGCATCAGTTCCTTGATGGTCTTCGCCGCCGTGTGATCTCGCTCTTCGCGGGACACAGCCTCGCCCAACTGGCTCATCGCCTCCGACTCGACATTGGACTTCAACGTGACATTGTTGACCCGGAGCTCCTCGATCAGCTTCATCACGAGCACATTTGCATCGATGGTGATCGACCAGGAACCGTCGCCGCCCTTGGTGGCTTCGACGATCTCGAAGTCGTCGACCTTGCCGTTGCTGAAGGCGATGATCTTGTCCCGGATCAACTCTCCGTCCTCGACCTGGCTTTCCGAGAGAATCAGGGTTCCCGTGACCTGCTCGACCGCGTTGCGGCATGCATCATGAAGCGCGAGCGCCTTGGTGACGCCTTCGCCGGTCACCCTGACGGTGCGAATGCCGTCCATTTGCCGCGTGGAGTCCGCGAGACCTGTCGCTGGAAGCAATACGATGCCGATCAGGATCGCTGCCGTCGTGCAAATCCGCTTGAAACATACCTGGGTCATTCGTTGGCTCCATTTGTCGTGATCCGAATTCGAATACTCGGTTGAAATTCTAGTGCATGGGACAGATCCAGAGGCTTCATGGCCGCGAAACCGTCCTTTGCCGCTCGAACATCATGGTTGATGGCCTTGCAAGTCCCGACTTCAGCGGGACAAGCCCGACATCTCCAGAGCCCACTGGGCCTTCAGGAGACCGGACAATTCAGCCTGATGGGCACTGCCCGGAAAGCGGTCGAGGTGCCGCGCGGCCATCAGTTGCGACATGCGGGGATAGCCCAGGGAATCGAACTGCACGCTGATGAGATAGGCCAGCTGACTGTCGTCAATGCGTTCGTCCAGAAGCCTCATCGCCTGTGACAGCTGTTCCTTGCCCACAATCGGCATGACCTCATGCTCATGCGGCTCGTATGAGGGCCCCACCGGAAGTTCACGACCCGCCAGCAACGCACCCAAAGGTGAACTCCATCCAGGCGCGATCTGCCCCGCGATTCGTAGCGAGGCCGACTGCAGCTGTTCACGAGGAACCATCTCGAAGGCCACGAGGGATCGATTCACATCGAGCCCACCGGAGGAGAATCCGTCGAGCAACGCCTGCACACGATCTTCAAGCCCCTGATCGACGACTTGAATTCCCGCGACGGGAAAAGCTCTGGCGACGAGAACGGTCTGACGACCCCTTGCGTCCTTGCCGAGCACCTCTTCCATGACGGTCCAGCCACCCTCGACTGTCGCCGTCATCTCCCCGCTTCTGAGCTCATCGATGATCCGATCCGAAAGATCCCTCTGCAACCGGCCATCCTCCTGCAATGGAGTCAGCAGCGATCGCCAGAGCCGGTCAACAACCGCCTTTTCAGCCAGAACGCCCGCACGCGCCACAGCGCCGGCCCTGGAGGACTCGTTCGCCGTCCGGGAACGGACCGACGCAAGTCCGACCCAGTACTCACCGCAACGATGAGCACCGGTCGTAATGTCCCGATCAAGCAGTTTCCGGACACAGGCTTCCACTTCAGGCGACTGGGCCGCCCGGGAAGCGGTGTCCATCATGATGAACATGATGGACACCGCCAGAAACCAGGAGGTAATGCGATGATCAGTCAATCGCATCATCATCGCCATCAGCGCCTTCGCCGGATCCGCTGCCCGTCGGGCCTCCAGAATCCTTGCTGGCCTGATCCTTCTTCGAACCCGGAGCCTTGCGACCGCTTCCGCCCTTGGAACCCTTCATGGCATTGAGTCGATCACTCAGGACACTGGCCTGATCGGAGGCCGCTGGCGACCACTGACGAACGACGACCATGAACTTCTCACCCGTCACAGGATGAGTGACTTCGGCTCGATACAGCGTCGTGATTCCAGAGATCTTGAGTGCGGCAGCCTGTGCCTTCGTGGTCTGCTCGAAGGAGTCCATGGATTCATAGACATCCGAGGCGTTGCCGGCCTCGTCCTCGAATTCCTGATAGGACTCGGCCGTGTCAAGCGTGCTGGCCGTGGCGATCATCTCACCTGCAAAGGATCGGATATCACCATCTGCATTCAACTGCGCCTTCTGGGTGGCTGCATTCATCGCCATGCGACTCTTCGTGCGAGGCACGCCGTGGCCGAACGAGATCAGAACGATGTCGCCATTCTCGTCGATGCGCTGCTGCACGCCGAAGCTGTGGGCAATCGACTCGTCGCCTGGAAGCTGGTCCTTGAGCTTCTTCTTGCCCTTCTTCTTCGGAGGAGCTTCGCCACGACCAAGCAATGCGGCCGCCATCATTCGAGTCTTCTCGGTGTAGACGCAGATGACCGCGATCTCGCCCTGGGAGTCGGCGGGCTGGCATTCGAAGGACTTGTAGGCGGTCAGTCCAGCCACTTCATTGCGGGCCATGGACTGGATGCTGTCCTTGAACTTGGTCTCGGCAAGAAGAGTCTTCACTTCCTCCTGAGCCTTTTCCACACCTTCTTCGGTGCTCAGATCGACACCACGCGACTGGAGGAGATTGTCGAGTTCACTGTGGATCAGAAGTTCACTCTTCTCGAGCAGCCCCATGTCGCCGGGACCGCTCTCTTCCATGGCTTCGGCTTCGGACTGGGTCTCCGCGACGATCTCGGGCTCTGAATAGGTCATTTCAATCTGCCTGGAGATCTCCTGACCGAGATAGTTCACCATCTCCTGCTTGGCCTGAAGCAGGGCCTGCTTGTAGGCGTTGTTTCGTGCTCCAAGATATTGCTTGCTTCCAGGCCGTGCCTTGATGACACCGATACCGGCAGAGACCATGATCTTGCCATCCTTGTTGGGGCCCTGCGACCAGCCCTTCTCGGAAAGATAATTGTCGATTCGGTCCAATCCGAGCATGACGGTCTCGGATTCGGCGGCTTCCGGAACATCCTGTGGAGTGCCCTGGGCAAGAGCCAGTGACGCACCACCGATCAAGGCGGCGAATCCAGCGGCAAACAGCGTACTTTTCTTCAACATCACAAAATTCCTCTCTGGTTTAGTAAACGAACTACGCACCAAGCGTCAGGTCATCGCACCACTGGCGGTAGGCCTGACGCTCGGAGGGATTGACATATCGATCGGCCTCTTCGAGATATTCACGGAATTGTGTTCGAAGGGCTCGCAGGTTGACACGAACGGTGAAGATCACCCGGTCGGATTCACGACGCTCGGTTGAATCCATCTGAGCGGCCTGAAGCATGGCATCGGACACGAGATTGAAATGATTCTGGAACTGGGCAGGATTGCGAAGATTGAACTCGCGACGAGCCGCAGCGAGACTGCGATCCGCCCAGAAGTCGGTGCGGTCCGCAATGGCTCGTCGCGCCTGACCCCTGGCCTGACGCCGGGCATCCTCCCGATTGTTCCCTTCTCCGACGAATTCCCAGGACGAGGAGGAGGTTGGTTGAGAACCGCCTCCACCCGAATCAAAGCCGGGCTCCGAGTTCCACTGACTGGCATCGCCACCATCTCTGCGGTCATTTTCCTGCTGACGAAGTCGCTGAGCGTCAGCCTGACGCTGTGCTTCAGCCCGACGCTCGTTCTCATAACGATTCTGATCGATCTCCTGCTGCATCTGGTCTTGCTGCTGCTGGGTGGACTGCTTGTCCATCTCATTGCCGATCATGTACCCCGCGGCAGCCCCGGCGCCGGCTCCGATCAGAGTCGAAGAAGTGTTTCGACCAATGGCCTGTCCGGCCAACGCACCAACTCCTGCACCGATGCCCGCACCGCCCTGGGCACTGTTGCAGCCGGCGACTCCCAGAGGCAGTACGGCCAGCGTGGCGAAGATCACTTTCAACGTGTTGTTCATTCTTGTTCCTTTCACCTTCATAAGGCAGTGGACTGACGAGTCCGACTCATGGAGACAGTTCCACCAGACGCTTCGACCGGAAATGATTCATGAATTTCGGATGCAGGACACCCCAGAGATACACCCGGGCACCATCGACACCCACCCAGCGGTCGGCGGGTAGTTCCTCTGATTTCTTACGCGTGAACTTGACGCCAGTAATCTCTAGATTTTGTGCCTTGTCGCCCCGCAGATAGAGACGCATGTCCAGATCCCAATCGATCTGCATCACGCCCTTCATCTTGTTGTCCATCCGCCCCTGCTCATCCGGCGGGACCTGTTTCATCTTATCGGCGGATTGAATCTCGATCTCCAGCATGTTGGCCACTGGCCCCTCACCGGCGGGCTGCCCCGGTTTGGCGAACTCATCACCGGCGTTATAGGCCGCATCCTGACCGAATCGACTGAACTGATACTCCCGGACGGACTGTTTCACTGAATCAGGAAGCACCAGAGGAAAGCCCGGATAACTGCCGGCGGAAGCCAGCAGCATGAACGTGGCATCCTCGTCACTGACTCCATCAGCGCCGACCCCGACGATCTTCACCGCGCCCAGACCGTATTCATCACCGGATTGCTCATTGACGCCGTAGACCGGAATGACAGCGTTCTTCAACAGCGTCTCATCAGGTACGCCATCCTCCCAGGATGCCATGTCGACGTACCAAGTGCCGTCCTCGTGATCCGTAAAGGCGCCTCGTCCCTTGACATCCAGAATGGGAACCTTGTTCTCCGCCTCGGGCTCGAGCGCGAGCTCACCCATCACATAGCAGACCGTGGCCGGTGTACCAGAGCCGATGATGGCCGGATTGGCCACCTTCAGTTCCATCTCGGCCTCATCACCGCGGTGAATCGGCAGCGAGACATCACCTGCCTGATACTGGGCCGCCAAGGCTCGGACCGCCCCAAAAATCGCCCCTTCGCTCCACTCGTTGGGAGGCTCACACAGGGCACGCTTCAAGAACCGAAGATGCGGACGCCCGACATCAGTGAGCATGCCCCCATTGATTCGGGCCTGAACTTCATAGCCATCCATGCCTCGGGCATGCCCCGAAGCCAGCACGGCCAGTCCACGGGTCTCGCACAGATGAAGATCACACAGGGCGCCGATGTAGCGTTGCTGCTTGTTTCCAGCACGACCATTCTCGATGATGGGCGTACGACCCGAGATCGGGTTCGAAATGATGCCGACCACACTCAGATCAGGAATGACCAGTGATTCGAAGAAGAACGGATCATCATCCCGACGCTTGAGGTTCAGGGACGTGTTCATCCTGACCTTGGCTCGGTTGAGCGACGCCAGTCCCGCCATGGGATAGGCCATCCTGAACTCACCCGTCTTCGACATCGCACGGGTCAATTGAAAGGCGAGAACGGATTGACTCAGATCACGTCGAGTCAAGGGCTTGCCGGCGATGCGATCACGGAAGAGCTGTTCATCCGCAGCGAGTTCGGACAGATCGCGGTTGGACAGGACATCTTCGGAGAAGATGAAACGTGACACGCCCACCAGCGTTGAACCGGCACCTTCCGCCGAGGCACGGTAGCCCTGGACCACTGTCCAGGCCTCAGGCTTCTCCGGACCACTGACGATGGTCGCGAAGCTGTAGTCGTAAAAGGATTCCTCGATCGCAAGAACAAGCTCACCATCCGGGGAGGCCAGGCGGGTGTTCTGGAAGAATCCAGCGGTACGCCCCTTGTTGACCAGTGCTCGGCCATTGACCATACGCACGATCTTCGCGGTCACCGGACGCGGGTCGAAGGTCTCCAGGCACCGATCCACCATTCTCCCGAGCGTCTTCTCGAGCATGACGGCATAGCCACCGGCACGGTCGATCTTCTGTTCACCGAAGATCGCGGCTTTCATCGGATCACTGTTGAATCCGGCTTCCCATTCAGCGTTCCAGTCTTCATCGAAATCGATTCCCGAATTAACCAGCTCGAAGTCGGCATAGACGACCTGTCCCGTACGGGGATCCGCCAGCTGCACCGAGACCGCCATCAGCAGACTCACGAGATCACTGCCTCGATCAAACGTGGTGACGAGATCCTCGGCCGCCTCGACACTGAGCACCATCAGGAGCAGATCATCAGGCAGTTCCGCCCAGCCGGTGGACGCTTCCTGATGATCGAAGCGATCACTGGTCTCGATTCGCCTGATCATCTCGCGTGACAGCTGGTTCAGACTCGGCTGGATCTGCTTTTTCTGATCGGGACTCAACGCCTCAAAGAGACGCGTGGCATCGATTCCCGTTGCCTGCTGGTCATCAAGCACCTCACCGAGATAGATCGGCGTACCGGCGAACGCCGGGGTTCCGATCAGCATCAGCATCAACAAGATCAGGCAACGTGTCATCACAAGACTCCTGCTCAGTCCTTGAACCAGCGGATGACCATGCTGCCACCCTTCATGTCCAGATCGAAGTCGAACTCGTTGTCATCCATGAAATCACCGAGTTCCTCGTCCATGAAATCCACCATCAGATCCTTGAACTGACTGGGGGTCCCCTTGAACATCACATCAAGATCAAGCCGACCATCGGACTGATTGGCCTCCTCGACCTGAGCCACCTTGGGCAGCGCCTCGAGACCACTCTTGAACTTTCGCACGAGCGAACGCCCTTTGCGGCCCTTGGGAATCTCCCGCATCGTCACCGTCACCCGAGCACCGTTGTTCACGATGTCCTGGAACTGGCGAATCATGTCGTCGACCACGGGATTGATGCGGGGCACCATCTTCTGAACGGACTTGGACATGGCTTCCGCTGGAGTCGCTCCGTTGGTGATGGTGGTATCGGGCCCGATCGTGCCCAGAATCTCGCCGGTACCGGCCCAGAGAATCTTGATCAACACAGTCGCCTCATACTGGTTGAATACCCCATCGGAATCCTTGCCCATATCCTCCAGGAAGATCTCACCCTTGACGATGATGTCGGCCGAAAACCCAAGCTCGCCGAAGGCGATGACGTCCATCTCGACTTCCGGATCGGAAAGTCGCTGATACTTCTCCCAGAGCTCCGGCTGCTGCTGCTTCTTGGTGACCATCGACTGGTACATGTCGATGGGACGGATGTTGTAGGGATCCGCAAGGAAGATGTTGTTCAGCGCCGTGGTCATGGGAGACGAGTCGTACTTGAGCCGCTTCCCATTCATGGTCTCGTAGGGAATCAAGGCCACCTTGGGCTTGCCGACCTGTGACACCAGCAACCCGACCTGCTTGGCGGAACGCTCGACGGCTTCACGCGAGACTCGAGCCCGGATCTTGACCCGATAGGAGCCATCACCGACCTGCCCCTCCTCGACCATGTCGTAGCCTTCGACTGCACCAGCCGTCTGTTCGTAGAGGCGATTCATCTTGACCTGATCATTCTGGATTACGGTCTGTCCCTTGAGCAGGCTTCCCAGAGCCTTGCCGACCGCCTCCCGGCTGGCCTCCTTGAGGGCTTCCACTCGCGAGTAGTCGACATTGCCCATGTAGTCCGCGGTTCCTACCGCCACGACCACAATCAGGCCATCCGCGGACGGAGCTCTTGTCGACTTCCCACTCTGCTCGAGCATCATCTCGATCTCGTGCGGCTCCCCATCTTCGTACTCGTACTCGTCTTTCTCTTCCTTTGGGTCCAGCGTGCTCAAGGCCTTGGGCACCTTCAGGGCATACAGCTTGAAGAACACCCGCTCGCCACCATCCTCCAGTTCCCAACTGCCCGCGGTCTGGGCCCCCTGAAGTAACCCTTCGACCTCACTTTTGGTCATGGTCTCGAAGAACGTCTTGAATTCGGTTTCATCGTTGTTCGTGATTTCGGTCTGCTTCATGAAGGTTTCACCGGAAATCGACTGACCATCCAGAAGCTCCAGCATGGCCCGCTTGGCGGTGAGCTCCGCGACCTTGCTTGCATCCTTCTTCGCCTTGAAGCCCGGCTTGTCGGCGATGCCGTAGGCCGATGAAAGCACCCAGAGCTCACCATTGATCTTGGCGATGCGGCAGACGTCACCGTCCATCAGCATGTCATCAACATCCATGACCGCCTTGAACTCGGGTTCGATGCGGACATTCTTGTAGTCACCCTGAGCCGTGGTGGCCAGGCACAGGAAACACAGGAGCATGAGCGTGAGGTACTTCATGATTCAATCCTTCGTTCTTCTGGTACGACCGGTGCAATGGAGAATGCTCAAGCGCATTTCCTGATCAAGGCCATCAAAGACAGATCGCCACGCCCCGAAGAGGCGTGGCGATCCGATGATCAGGCATCTGAGAAACCATCAACTTCTTCGCCCTCAGGAAGGCCTTTGGACATCAGCTTCATGGCCTCCTGATCGGACTCTTCCTTGGTAGGAGGCTCAACTCCTGTGGCTGAACTAAGCACAATCATAGCTTCGACGACATTTCCGATGTTGATCAGTGCAGGAACTCCATCTGATACAACTGTATCCACGTCTTCAAGAAGACCAGGAAACTGTTCGATGTAACGCCCATAGCGATCCTTCATTGCAGGGGAAGCAGACTTGAAGTCTTCCTTAACCTTTGCCCCCGCAGCTGGGAGCGCCAGGCCCACATTTTTGCCGGCATCGATAAGCTTCACACCGGAGATCGCCCAACCCTTGATAGCAGGAATGTTGCGCTCCAACCATTGCTTCTGCTCTGGTGTCACCTCAGACGGATCAATACTGGAAATCTCCCCTGTCAGCTTTTCCATGTTCTCTTCGGTCAACGCCTGGACTTTGAAATCAAAGGTTCGTGCAAACTCCATCACCATGGCGTCGCCCTGTTGACGAGCGGTAGTGGTGAGACCTGCGATTCGATCCGCATAGAAGAATGTCTTGTCAATCTGATCAGATGGCGCCCCTGAAACACTGAAGCTGATATTCAGACGTACCAATTCCATCAATTGGTTCTGAGCCGACTTGGGAACATACTTGTCGAGTGCGTCACATCCAGTGAATACGGTCGTGCCCGCGACTCCCATTGAAACACCGAGCACCACGGCTCGAATTCCCCTTACATAACTCATGCTTCTTTCCTTTCCTTTAGAGGCCGCAACCAGCGGCCAGCTGATGTATGCATCCACATTGACCTGTTCCAACGAGAACACGTGGCTGTTCTGAAAACAGCCGGAATTAGGGATGACACACAAGATCTGGAAGCCGCACCGACCAAGAAGCCCTCATGCTGCCCCCCTCTCTTGTCATCACCTCGGTGAACTTTCATTCTAGAACAGGACCAATTACAGCATCAACCCGACAGAAGATGATCGCTATAGATCCATAAATGCCTATCTACCATGTGCTTGCGTGGGAATTCAGAACGAACTCTCCACACATCAACTGAATAGCAGTCCCGAGGGTGATTCCAGTAATTTCCATACGAGCAGTGAATAGTCGATCTAAGCCATATCCCATTGAGTTACGGCGGCTTCCAACACCTCCACCTATCTACCGGGACGTTGCCAACGTGAATGTCGGGCGTTCGAATCGCCTCACCCGCTTTCAAACGAAGAAACCCCTGTCACGAATCTGTGACGGGGGTTTTTCAATGCACAATCGACGCTCTGTAACCAGCAAGATTAAACTCAAAACCACTTACCAGCAGGTTTACCAGCAACTTTGATGTGAGGTTGAGATGAATAGAATCTTGAAAGCGACGTGCGAACTTTCACACATTTATCGTTCGTCCACTCATGCTTTCCGCCATAGCACTCACTGCTTGCCTGGTAAACGGATGTGCCTCGATAAGCATGCTGCCTAAAAAAGCTACTGAAGTAGATTTCAATGCTGTAGAAGGAAAGGTTGGTTGGTCCAGCTATCAGGAAGGCGCCTTCTTTCCTGCCACGACAAATGAGCAGGTCTATTCCGCAGCCAAAGCTGGACTAGGCGCCGCCAATTTTGCATTGCGACGCGCAGATATCGAGTCCGGAGTAGTGATCGGAGAACATGGCATGACAGCACATGACTGGAACATAATTGCAGATATCTACTTCATGAAAGAAGGTGACGGATTC
>MDTG01181223.1_pt1 | contig 10705 bp, 14 predicted proteins | sample 811421 | NCBI WGS metagenome assembly MDTG01 (sample SAMN05326645, study PRJNA326480) | marine metagenome | isolation source: seawater | place: Pacific Ocean: South East | collected 2011
AGATGATTTAAGTTTTAGTTCTTGAATGTTCATGATTTAAAATTATTAAGGACTTAATAATATCAATAATATATATACTATTTAAAAAAATTCAACCTTAGATTGGCTTAAAAACAACTATAAAAACTATTAAAATTAACAATAATGTGGGTATTTCATTGATATAGCGATAAAATTTAGAGGCTTTTTTATTTTGATCCAACTTAAATTGATTAAGCAATGATCCAAGATAGAGATGGTAGCCTGTTAAAAATATTACTAAAATTAGCTTTAATTGAAGCCACAAGCTAGCTAATTGACTAAAACCTATTTCATGAATAAGCAGTAAACCAAATAACCAACTCAAAACCATAGCTGGTGTCATGATATAGTAAAACAACTTTCTCTCCATTGTTTTAAATACGTTTGTTATAATCTCATTTTTATTTTCTGCATGATAAACAAAGATTCTTGGTAAATATAAGAGACCTGCCATCCATGAGATAACGGCTATTAAATGTAAGCTTTTAAATAATAAATAAGAATTCATTTTATAAACAAGGACATTTTTTAAATTGGTTGGGGCACTGATTTTTAGGTGGATATAAACCCTCTGAAAATTTATTTTCTTCTTTATTTATAACTAATGAAGATAAAGAATTAATAAAATCTTTATTTGTTCCTAGTGCAGGAACTCTTATGTACTCAATACATCCATTTTTATCAGCCAATTCTTTGTATTCTATATCAAGCTCCACTAACGTTTCTGAGTGTTCAGAAACAAACGCAATAGGTACCAAAACTATCTTTTTGCCAATTTTTGAATTTTCGACAATTACCTCTTCTGTTGAAGGCCCAATCCATTTTAAGGGTCCTACACGACTTTGGTAACTTAAGATCCAATCCAAATTTTTAACATTCAATTTTTCGACAATTTTTTCAACTGATTTTTCTACTTGCCATTGATATGGATCACCATTTTTAATATTTTTTTCTGGCAAACCGTGAGCTGAGAAAATTAATTTATAGTTATCCAGCAAGTTGATCTTCTTTAATATTTCCTGAACATGGCTTTTTACAAAAAAACTATCAGTAGGGTAACAACAAATTGTTGAGGTTTTTGTCATATAGTTTTTTTTTAAACATATATCATTCCATTCTTTTATTGAAGATCCTGAGGTTGCCGCTGAGTACTGTGGGTAAAGAGGTAATAAAATTACCTCATCAGGATCAAAAGATTTTACATTCTCGATTACTTCTTCAGCTCTGGGGTGCCAGCATCTCATTACAACAAAACATTTGTATGAGATTTTGTTATCTTCTTGATTAAGTTTTTTTTCTAGCGCATGAGACTGTTCATTGGTTAATTTAAGAATAGGTGATGAGCCTCCAAGTTCTTCATATATTTTTTTGGCCGTTGGTGCTCTACGTTTAGAAATAATTTTTGCTAAAGGAAATCTTAAAAAACTTGGTAAATTTAATATCGCTTGGTCGTTAAATAAATTAAATAAAAATGGTTCAACATTTTCAAGTTTATCTGGTCCACCTAAATTAAATAATATAACAGCTTTTTTCATTTAATAGTCTTTAACTGTTTTAACCAGATAATCCATCATATTTGGATCTGTTTCGGGTAGAACACCGTGGCCTAAATTAAAAATGTAAGGGTGATCTTTAAATATATCTAAATATTTTATTGCTTCTTTTTTAACGTTTTCTTTATCTGTAAGTAGAATTTTAGGATCCATTCCGCCTTGAATAGGAATCTTGATTTCTTTACTAATTTTAATTGGATCAATTTCGTAATCTATACAAACCGCGTCTGGTTTAACAATATCACAATAATTTTTATAATCTTTAATTCCCCTTGGAAAACAAATTACAGGAATTTTTAATGACTGAACATATTTAACAAGATTGAAAGTTGGAATATAAGAATAGTTGGGTAATTCATCTTTTTTTAACAATCCTGCCCAACTATCAAAAATTTGAATTATTTGAGCACCACTTTCAATTTGATTTTTTATGTGAATTTTTAAGAATTTTTCAATAATAATTAATAATCTATTAATTAAATAATCATCTTTAAAAAAATCATTTTTTAATTTTAATTTTGGAGATTGTTTATTAATCATGTAAACTAATAAAGTCCAAGGTGCTCCAACAAACCCTATTGTGCTTTTGTTTGTTACTAGTTTGTTACTACTTAATAATTTTAATGCTTTGTAAACTGGATAAATTTTTTCAACAAAATCAATTTCATCAATTTTTGAAATCAATTTTAAATCTAAATCTCCTAAAATTGGCCCAAAATTTTTTTTAAATTCTACTTTTTGGTTTAAGCCGTATGGTAACAATAAAATATCAGAAAAAATTATTGCAGCATCTAAATCAAATCTTTGTAAGGGTTGTAATGAAATTTCAGAAGCTAAATTTGGATTAAGACATAACTTAATAAAATCAGGATTTTGTTTTCTTATATCTCTAAACTCTGGTAAATATCTTCCAGCTTGTCTCATAATCCATATAGGATTTATTTTAGTTTCTTTATTAAGTATTACTTTGTTAATTGGTGACATATATATAAATAAATATAATTAATTGTATTATTAGTATAGTTTGTGAATAACGATGATAAAATTTTGTAAACATTTTTTAAACAATTTATTAACATTTAAATGTTTAAATTTATTAAATATATAAGTAAAATTGAAGCTTATTAATCAGTTATAAAATTATATGAAAAACTTTATACACATGTTTAATAATGTTAATAAAAGCTATGTTTTACAACATAAATTTTAAAATACAATGAAAGCAAAAAGTAATTTAAATAATACAAAGTTACTAACATTTAATACATGAGTAATATTTACCAAATTTATTTAATATCAGACTCAACAGGTGAGACTCTTGATAGAATTTTTACAGCAATTAAAGCTCAATTTAAAAATATTGACTATAAAATTCACACTTACTCTTTTACTAGAACGGAAAATCAAATATTAAAAATTCTTTCTAATGCTGAAAAAAAAAGTACAAACGCAATCATATTATATTCTATCGTTGATAGTAATTTAGCAAAATATCTTGCAAAAACTAGTGGGGAAAAAAAAATACCCTGTTTTGGAGTTTTGGGGGACTTGATTTTGAGTTTTTCAAAACTTCTCAATCAAAAAGCATCTCACGAACCAAGCGGTCAATACACTCTAAATGAAGATTACTATAAAAGAATAGAGGCAATCCAGTTTACCATGAGTCATGATGATGGTAATCTTGTAAAAGAAATTAATAAATCGGATATTATTTTACTGGGTGTTAGCAGAACAAGTAAAACACCAACTTCAATTTATTTAGCAAACAAAGGTTTTAAAACATCTAATATCCCACTGGTAAATGAAAATTCTATCCCAAAAATTTTAAGAGAAAATCCCAAAATCGCTTGTGTAGTGGGTTTAAATACTGAACCTGAAAGACTTGTTGATATAAGGAAAAACAGAATGAACACACTTAAAGAAACTGATAATAAACTTTATACAAACCTTAACCAAATTAAAAAAGAGGTTGATGAAGCTAAAAATACTTTTAAGAAATATCAATGGCCCACAATAGATGTTACAAGAAAATCAGTTGAAGAAACAGCAGCCTCAGTCATCAAAATTTACGAAATTTATAAACAGAATGGTTAATTTAATTCTTGCCTCAAAAAGCAAAGTAAGAAAAGAAATCTTAGATAAAAATGGTGTAACATGCCAAGTACAAGAATCAAAAGTTGATGAAGAACCTGTTAAACAAAGTTTGCTTAAAGAAAAAGCATCACCAGAAATTATTTCTAAAAACTTGGCGGAATTGAAAGCTAACAAGGTAAGTGCAAAAAATATTGATAAAATAGTTTTGGGAGCTGACAGCGTAATAGATTTAAATGGAGAGTTAATTTCAAAACCAAAAAATAGAGAGCAAGCCTTAACAATTTTAAAGAAGCTTAATGGGAAAAAACATCATTTGGTAAGTTCAGTTTGCATTTCTAAAAATGGGTCAATGATTTGGAATTATACCGATAAAGCTTCTTTAACAATGAAAAATTTTAATGATAACGACTTAAAAAATTATTTATCAAAATTATCTGATAAGATCTTATATGCTTATAATGTTTATCAAATTGAAGGGGAGGGGAAAAGTTTATTTTCTAAAGTAGAAGGTGATGAAGATACAATTATGGGATTGCCAATTAAAAAAATTAAAGAATATTTAAAACAATACGAATAAAAATGACAAGAAATATTAAAATGAAAAAATATTTAGTTATTGGAAACCCTATAGATCACTCATTGTCACCTAAGTTACACAATTATTGGTTAAAAAAATATAATATAGATGGAAATTATGAGAAAAAAAAACTTAATGAGATGGATCTCAAAGATATTATTTTACAAATAAAAGAAAAAAAAATAGACGGTATTAATGTAACTGTTCCCTTTAAAAAAAAAGTTATTCCTTATTTAAATAATTTAAGCATTGAAGCCGAGAAGACTCAATCAGTTAATACTGTTTATTTAAATAATGGTAATGTAATAGGTCATAATACTGATATATTTGGTTTTGAGAAAGCTATCATAGATACAAATTTTAACCTATCTGGAAAAAAAATTTTGATATTAGGAGCTGGGGGAGTTGTCTCTTCTTTAATTTTTGCTTTAAAAAAAAAGAATGTGAAAAGTATTTTGATAAGCAATAGAACAAAGGAAAAAGCAGAAAGTCTAAATCATTCCTTTAAGGATCTTACGATAGTAAACTGGGGCGAGATTCCTGACTTTGATATGGTAATTAATGCAACTAGTGTAGGTCTTGGCTTAGATGATAGAATTGATTTAGACTTTTCAAAAGTAGGTGGTGGAAAATTTTTTTACGATGTAATTTATACTCCTGCAGAAACAAGTTTTTTAAAAAAAGGCCATAATTTAAATAATAAAACTGAAAATGGAAAAAAAATGTTTATTTATCAAGCTGCTGCTGCTTTTAAAGTTTGGCATGGTATTGAACCCACAATTAACAACGATTTAATTAAAATATTAGGTTAATGATAAGGATTGGTATTTTGGGAGACATTGGGTCTGGTAAAAGTTCTGTAGCCAAAAATTTTGGTTATCCAGTATTTAATGCCGATCAGGAAGTTGGAAAGTTATATAAAAAAGATAGAAAAATATTTCTTAAGTTTAAAAAAGTTTTACCAAAATATATTTCTACTTTTCCATTAAAAAAAAGTGAAATTAGTAAAGCAATTTTAGACAATAGAAATAATTTAAAAAAAATAGTTAAAATAGTTCATTTTGAAATAAGAAAAAAATTAGATTTTTTTTTAAAAAAGAATAAAAAAAAAAGATTTGTGATATTAGATATTCCTCTTTTATTAGAAAATAAATTAAATAAAAAAAATGATATTTTAGTGTATGTTCATACAAATAAATCTCTAATTATTAAAAGATTAAATAATAGACTTGATTTAAATAAAAAGTTGTTAAAAAAATTTAGAAGTTTACAACTTCCGCTTGTTTATAAAAAAGATAAATCACAATTTATTATTAATAATAATTTTTCTAAAAAATCTGTTAAAAGAGAAACGAGAAATATTTTAAAAAATCTAAATCAATGAAAGAAATAATACTCGATACCGAAACAACAGGTCTTTCAGTGAAAGATGGCCATAGAATAGTAGAAATAGGATGTATCGAATTAGAAAATTTAGTTCCAACTAAAAAAAAATTTCACTGTTATTTAAATCCTGAAAAAAAAGTTTCTGAAAAAGCCTTAGAAGTTCATGGTTATACCGATGAATTTTTATCTAATCAAAAAAAGTTTGTTGAAGTAGTTGATGAGTTTTTAGACTTTATAAACAATAAAAGATTAATTATCCATAATGCAGATTTTGATCTTTCACATTTAAATAATGAACTAAAAATAATAAATAAAAAATCTCTGTCAAACGAAATTATAGATACACTCGTTTTAGCTAGAAATAAGTTTCCTGGGTCTCCAACTAATTTAGATTCTTTATGTAAAAGATATAGAATCGACAATTCGAAAAGATCTAAGCATAGTGCTCTTGTTGACTGCGAATTATTATCAAAAGTTTATATAAATTTAATTGATCAAAAAGAACCAAAACTAGATTTTAAAAATGAACCTATGAAGAATAATTTGTTATTAAACGAAAATAATTCCTATTTTAAAAAGGTTGTGGTTCCGTCCTCTAAGGAATTAGAGGTTCATAAGCAATACTTAAAAGAAAGATTAAAAAAAAATTTTTTTTAATTAAATCTTTCGTTATATAGTTTATTAAAATCTATTTTTTTTTCAATTTTTACACTTGGATGACCTGAGTCATGCATTAGATTTAGAAAAGATTTTTCAAGATTGGGATAAATTTTGTTTTGAACATCGCAAAGAATAATTTTCTCTAAATCTTTTTTATCCTTTACTTCATCATCTACTTTAATAATCGTAGCATATACTATTTCAAAATAAGATTTTTTTTCATTAGCATCTTTGTCTTCAAATTTCAGGGTGGTATTTATTTCAATCAATTTATTTTTTAAAGCTTTTGATGTAATGTCTATATTAAGATTATATTTTGAAATGTTATCTTTTACAAAAAGATATGTCTGAACATCGGGTGTTTCACTTGACAAATCTTTGATGTATTCAGCAAGAATTTTATATTTTTCTGTCATCGTCTTCTTCTATATCTTCAAATTCTCCCTCAATGAAATTGTTTTTATCAGGTCTTTTTTTTTCATTAACTTTATCTGTAAATTTTTTAAGAAATATTTTTCTAGTCAAAGGAAATATTAGCAAAAAACCTAGTAAATCTGTTGCAAATCCTGGAATAATTAAAAGCATGGCCGCAAATGCAATTGCCGCACCTGAAATAATTTCGAAGGCAGGAATATTATTATTTATCATCTGTGAAATTCCTGATCTTATTGTGTTCAATCCTTCGTGCCTCGCATAATAAACCCCTATAATTGCAGTAACAAAAATTAATATAATTGTTTCAAAAGCTCCAATTTGAGAGCCAACTTTTATAAAAAGGTAGATCTCGATTATTGGTATTAATATTATAGTAAATAAGAGTGTGTTCATTTGACTTTAATCTAATTTGCTAGTTGAAATTAATCAACATAGTAATTACTATATTGATTATGAATTACAGTTTTCAGTATATTGATATCATTCTGCTAGCAATGATAGCAGGATTTATTTTCCTGAGATTAAGGACAATATTAGGGAAAAAAACAGGGTTTGATGGAAAACAAACCACAGAATTCGGAAAAATATTAAAAAACGTAAATGTCGAGACAGGTTCAAAGTTTGCAAATGAATTTGATGATGTCGCAAAAAAAGAATTTATTTCTGGAGCAAAAGTTGCATACGAGACTATAATAACAGATTTTAGTGATAGTGATAATAAGCTTACAACAAGTAAGCCTCTTTTAAGTAAAAAGATTTATGATCAATTTAATGAAGCTTTGATAGATAGAAACAAAAGAGGTTTAAATGCTGAAATTACATTTATAGGTGTAAATTCCGCTACTATAAAAGAACATAAAAAAATAAACCATAATTTGCAGGTAACTGTAGACTTTATTAGTGAAGTCATTACTTGTGTTAAAGATAAAAGTGGAAAAATAGTTTCAGGAAGTCCAGAAAAAATAAAAAAAATTTACGACACTTGGATATTCTCTCGGGATATTAGATCTAATAATCCTAATTGGTTACTTGTTGAAACTTTAACTTAATTGAACAATAAAATTTCAAAAAAAGATTTAAAAGATTGGGAAAATTTTTTAGCTAAAGAAGAAAAATTACCCAATAAAGATTTTAATTCAATTAAACAAAAAAAAATAAAAAGTAGATCAATTGATTTACATGGTTATTCTCTTGATGCAGCTAATAAGGTTATAGAAAAATTTATAATTTCTTCTTACAAAGAGAATGTCAAAAAACTAATTGTTGTAACTGGGAAAGGTCTACATTCAAAAAATGAAGCTGATCCATATGTTTCAAAAGATCTTGGTATTTTAAGATATTCTGTTCCAGAATTTATTAAAAAAGAAAAAAATTTGATGAAACTTATTAACGAAATTCATAGTGCCAAACCAGAAGATGGTGGTTCGGGAGCTTTTTACATTTTTTTAAAAAAATAATATGAAAAATATTAAAAGGAAAATTAAGATACTTAAAGAGAGAAAAATTAAAAAAAAAATTAACAACTTTTTTGATTGGATAAAAGGTGCAGAACTTGTTGAATTAAAAAAATGTAATATTTTAGAAGATCCAGTAAGACCTGAACTATCGAATGAATTTAGAAGAAGTTATGGTAGAAAAATTTTTGGAGTTAAGTATAAAAATGAGATTTGTGCAATCATGTGTTTTGGTTTTGTTAATGAAATACCTAAAACAGTCAAAGAATTAGATTTATTTACAAAAGATGCATATTTACAAAGTGCACAAAGAGACCAAAACATTGGTAAAATAGCTATTGCATACACTGTTTGGTCAAAAAAAAAAGGTGGGGGCAAACTTATTGTTAAAGAGGTTTTTAAGATGATTAAAAAATCAAGCCATCTCAATAGACTTGTCACTCTTTCTCCCTTGACTAAAATGGCAAGACAATTTCATTTAAATAATGGTGCAAAAGAAATTTCTGTTAACGAAGAAACCCAGAATTTTGAGTATGAGATTTAACCTATAATATAAATTTTGATAAATCTGTATCTTTTATAAGGTTATCAAGATTTTTATCGATATATTCTTTGTTAATAATTATTTTTTCGCCACCTCTGTCTGTTGCTGTAAAACTAATATCATCTAAAATTTTTTCTATTATTGTATGCAATCTTCTTGCGCCAATATTTTCAACGGTTGTATTTACTTCTGAGGCAATCTTAGCAATTCTATCTATTCCATCTTCAGAGAATTCAAGATCTACTTTTTCTGTTTTTAATAATGCAATATATTGTTTAATTAAACTGAAATCTGGCTCTTTTAATATTCTTTTGAAATCATCACTAGTTAGTGCTTCCAGCTCAACTCTTATAGGTAATCTTCCTTGTAATTCTGGAAGTAAATCTGACGGTTTAGCCAGTTGAAAAGCTCCAGAGGCGATAAATAAAATATGATCAGTTTTTATGGGCCCATACTTTGTATTTACTGTAGTTCCTTCTATCAGGGGAAGTAAGTCTCTTTGAACCCCCTCTCTGGAAACATCACCACCAACCCGGTCTGTTCTTCCAGAGATTTTGTCGATCTCATCTAAAAATACTATTCCATTATTTTCTGTTGAAATTTTTGCTAATTTAATGATTTTATCTTGTTCGATAAGTTTGTCGGACTCGTCATTTATTAAAATTTCATGGGATTCTTTAACTGTCATTTTTTTCTTTTTCTCTTTAGTCCCCATAGATTTACCAAGCATTTCACCAATATTTATCATCCCAACATTCGCACCCGGCATACCAGGTATCTCGAATGATGTTCCACTATTTCCAGCATCACTTACAGCTATTTCGATTTCATTATTATCAAGATCACCACTTCTAAGTCTTTGTCTGAAACTTTCTCTAGTAGCTGAACTTGCTTTTTTTCCAACCAATGCATCTAAAACTTTATCCTCAGCTAGCTTTTGAGCTTGTGCATAAACTTCTTTTCTTTTCTTAACTTTTTCCATTGAAATAGCAATTTCTATTAAATCTCTTACGATCTGTTCTACATCTCTTCCCACGTAACCAACTTCTGTAAATCTAGTTGCTTCTACTTTCACAAATGGGGCCTCAGCTAATTTTGAAAGTCTTCGAGATATTTCAGTTTTTCCAACACCTGTCGGTCCGATCATCAATATATTTTTAGGCAAAACTTCATTTTTCATTTCACCTTTTAAAGCTTGTCTTCTCCATCTATTTCTTAATGCAACAGCAACAGCCTTCTTGGCCTTATTTTGTCCAACTACAAATCTATCAAGTTCAGAAACAATTTCTCTTGGTGATAAAGAGCTGACTAAAGTTTCGTCCTCATTGATTTTTTTGTCTTTTGGTTTTAGTGGTGTTACGTTAGATTTTTCCATTAAATTTTTTCAACTTTAATATTATTATTTGTGAAAACACAAATTTCAGAAGCAACTTCTATCGCTTTTTTCGCAACCTCCTCTGCACTCATATTTGTGTCCATTAATACTTTTCCTGCAGCTAGAGCATAATTTCCACCTGAACCAATACCTATAACATCGCCCTCAGGTTCTAAAACATCTCCTGTACCAGAAATGATATAACTGTTTTCTTTATCTCCAATTGCCATTAAAGCTTCCAGTCTTCTTAAATATTTATCGGTTCTCCAATCTTTTGCTAATTCAACTGCAGCTCTCGATAAATTTCCTGCATGTTTTTCAATTTTAGCCTCTAATCTCTCGAATAGTGTTAAAGCGTCTGCTGTAGACCCTGCAAAGCCTGCTACAACGTCTCTTTTTTCAATTTTTCTAACTTTTGAGGCTGTGCTCTTAACAACAGTATTTCCCATACTTACTTGACCATCACCAGCCACTACTACTTCTTTATTTTTTCTTACTAATACTATTGTTGTCATATCTCTATAAATGGATATTAAATTTGATAGTTCAAGCCCAGGTTTAGTATTATTGCCATAAATGGATAATATATGTATACCTCTTTTAAAT
>MDTG01222126.1_pt1 | contig 10705 bp, 11 predicted proteins | sample 811421 | NCBI WGS metagenome assembly MDTG01 (sample SAMN05326645, study PRJNA326480) | marine metagenome | isolation source: seawater | place: Pacific Ocean: South East | collected 2011
GGGTCATAGGTTCGAGTCCTTTACCGCCCACCAATTAAATAAGAAGTGGGGGTGTAGCTCAGTTGGTTAGAGCGCCTGCCTGTCACGCAGGAGGTCGCGGGTTCGAGTCCCGTCACTCCCGCCACTATTTGATAATCGTTTTCATCTAGATCAAAGATAATATGTGACATCTGAAACCTGTACACTCCTATCCTAGATGGTATATATTTGTTATAGTAAATTAATATAAGAATCCCTAAGCCACAGGCATTAGGGTAGGTATTGATTAACAATGATTTATAATTTTTTATCGGAATACTTATCAATAATTATCTTTTTATTTATCGCTTTAATTTTAAGCGTTGGATTTATAGTTGTTAATTTTTTAGCTTCCCCAAACAATCCAGATCCTGAAAAACTATCTGCTTATGAATGTGGGTTTGAGGCTTTTGACGACTCAAGAATGGAATTTGACGTAAGATTTTATTTAGTAGCAATTTTATTTATTATTTTTGACTTAGAAATAGCTTTTCTTTTTCCTTGGTCTATTTCACTAGGCAATATAGGGGTTCTAGGCTTTTGGTCAATGATGATTTTCTTAGGAACTTTAACCATTGGATTTATTTATGAATGGAAAAAGGGAGCTTTAGAATGGGAATAAAATCAAATTTTTTTGATAAAAAAGAAAAACAAATTCCAGAAAATTTTAAGCAAATAGCTAAAGATTTTAGTGAAAAAGGTTTTGTAACTACTTCAACCGATAACTTAATTAACTGGGCTAGAACAGGTTCGTTACATTGGATGACTTTTGGTTTGGCTTGTTGCGCTGTTGAAATGATGCAAACATCAATGCCAAGATATGACTTAGAAAGGTTTGGAGCGGCACCAAGAGCCTCACCTAGGCAGTCCGATGTTATGATAGTTGCTGGAACATTAACTAATAAGATGGCACCAGCCTTGAGAAAAGTTTATGACCAAATGCCAGAACCAAGATACGTAATTTCTATGGGCAGTTGTGCAAATGGAGGAGGCTATTATCACTACTCTTATTCTGTAGTAAGAGGATGTGATAGAATTGTTCCTGTGGACATTTATGTTCCAGGTTGTCCACCTTCCGCTGAAGCTTTGTTATATGGAGTACTTCAACTCCAAAAGAAAATACGAAGAGAAGGTAGTCTTAAAAGATAAATTTTATGCTTTTAAAAGATATTCAAGAACTTGAAAAAGTAGTTAATTCAGAACTAACAAGCAAAATAAAAAAATCAACAATTACTTTCAAAGAACTATTGATAGAAACAGATGTAGAAAATTTATTTAATATTATTCAATTTTTAAAATCAAATGACAGTTGTAAATTTAAACAATTAATAGATATAGCGGGTATAGACTTTCCAGAAAGAGATAAGAGGTTTAGACTAGTCTATTTATTTTTGTCTCATGAGAATAATTTAAGAATCAAGATTGTCATAAATTTTGGAATCGAAAAAAAAATTCCATCTATAACTAAAATATTTCCTTCAGCAAACTGGATGGAAAGAGAGGTCTTTGATATGTATGGAATAAAATTTACAAACCATCCAGATCTTAGAAGAATATTAACTGATTACGGCTTTAAAGGTCATCCACTTAGAAAAGACTTTCCACTTACGGGCTTTAATGAAGTTAGATATAGCGAAAAAAACAAAAAAGTAGTTTATGAACCCGTAAAATTAGAACAAAATTATAGAGACTTTGACTTCGAGAGTCCATGGGAAGGAACAAAATATATAAAAGAAATTAATAAAAAGACAAATAATGAAAAAAAAGAATAAAACGCTTAATTTAAATTTTGGCCCCCAACACCCCGCAGCTCACGGAGTACTAAGATTAATATTGGAGTTGGATGGGGAAATTGTTGAAAAAGCTGATCCACACATAGGTTTATTACACAGAGGAACAGAAAAACTAATTGAACATAAAACATATACCCAGGCTTTACCTTATTTTGACAGACTGGATTACGTTGCTCCGATGAATCAAGAGCACGCATTTGCTTTGGCTACTGAAAAATTATTAAATCTTGAAGTTCCTATACGAGCTAAATACATAAGAGTTATTTTTTGTGAAATAGGAAGAATTTTAAGTCATATATTAAATGTTACAACCCAAGCCCTTGATGTAGGAGCTCTTACACCTTCTTTATGGGGTTTTGAAGAAAGAGAAACCTTAATGACTTTTTATGAAAGAGCTTCTGGATCAAGATTACATGCAAACTTCTTTAGAACGGGCGGAGTTCATCAAGATCTTCCAACAAAGCTTTTAGAAGATATAGGAAAATTTTGTGAAACATTTCCAAAAACTATAAATGATCTAGAAAGTCTTTTAACTGACAATAGGATATTCAAACAACGTAATGTAGAAATAGGAATTGTTACTAAAGAAGAAGCGCTAAATCATAGTTTCTCTGGAGTTATGTTAAGAGGCTCAGGAATTCCTTGGGATCTAAGGAAATCTCAACCCTATGAATGTTACAAAGACTTGGAATTTAAAATTCCAGTTGGGAAAAACGGAGACTGTTATGATCGATATCTTTGTAGAATTGAAGAAATGCGGGAAAGTGTTAAAATAATAAAACAATGTCTTAAAAATTTACCTAAGGGCCCCGTTAAAACAATAGACGGAAAAATTTCTCCTCCAAATAGAAGTGATTTAAAGGATTCCATGGAGGCTCTTATACATCATTTTAAACTTTTTACTGAAGGTTTTAGAGTTCCAGCAGGAGATGTTTATTCAGCAGTTGAGGCTCCAAAAGGTGAATTCGGGGTTTATCTTATATCTGATGGTAGCAATAAACCTTATAGATGCAAAATAAGAGCACCCGGTTTCTCACATTTGCAAGCGATGGATTATTTAATTCGTGGTCATATGTTGGCAGATGTGCCTGCTATTCTTGGCTCATTAGATATTGTTTTTGGAGAGGTAGATAGATGACACTAAAAACAATTCATGACAAACAACCAGATAGTTTTAAATTTTCAGATAAAAATTTAAAAATAGCTGAAGATATTTTAAAAAAATATCCTGAAAAAAGAAAAAAAAGTGCGGTTATGCCCTTTTTATACTTAGCACAAAGACAAAATGAGAATTGGATTCCTTTAGCTGCAATGAAATATATAGCTAAATATTTATCGATTCCCTATATCAATGTCTACGAGGTGGCTACATTTTACACTATGTACAATCTTTCTCCTGTAGGAAAATATTTTGTTCAAGTATGCACAACAAGTCCATGCTTAATTAGAGGCGCAGACAAGTTAGTAAAAACATGCAAAGAAAAAATTTCTCCTAATCAAAGAGAAATTTCTAATAATAAAAAATGTTCTTGGACGGAAGTAGAATGTTTAGGAGCTTGCGTGAATGCACCAATGATGCAAGTTAACGAAGACTATTATGAAGATTTAGACGAAGAAAATACTAAAAAAATTATAGAGTCATTGTTGAATGACAAACCTTTAAAACCTGGCTCATATCGAGGTAGAAAAAACACTTTTCCTGAAAATAATCAAAACTTAAATGGAAAAAATTAACTATGATTAAAGAAGAAGACAAAATATTTAAAAATCTTTATAATGACTTTGGTTGGGAGATTGAACATTCGATAAAAAGAGAAGATTGGAAAGACACTAAAGAAATTATTTTTAAAGGAAGAGAGTGGATTATTGATGAAGTTAAAAAATCTGAACTTAGAGGTAGAGGTGGGGCGGGATTTCCAACAGGTTTAAAATGGTCTTTTACTCCTAAAGAAATTGGATCGCGGCCTCATTATTTAGTAGTTAATGCTGATGAATCCGAACCAGGTACTTGTAAAGATAGAGATATTTTAAGATTTGAGCCGCAGAAATTAATAGAAGGTTGTTTAATATCAGGTTACGCGGTGAATGCACATGTTTGCTATATTTATATAAGAGGCGAATATTTTTACGAAGGCAAAAGATTGCAGGAAGCCATAAACCAGGCATATGAAAAGAATTTTTTAGGGAAAAATGCATGTGGTTCTGATTGGGATTTTGATATTTACATCCATTTCGGTGCGGGCGCTTATATCTGTGGTGAAGAAACTGCTTTGCTTGAAAGTCTAGAGGGAAACAAAGGACAACCAAGGCTTAAACCACCATTTCCAGCTTTAGTGGGGCTGTACGGATGTCCCACAATTGTTAACAATGTTGAAACAATAGCTGTAATTCCAACTTTATTGAGAAGAGGGGGTAAATGGTTTGCCTCACTTGGAAAACCAAAAAATACTGGTACAAAAATATTTTGTATATCTGGGAACGTTAACTCCCCTTGCAATGTTGAAGAAGAGATGGGAGTACCTTTAAAGGAACTAATTGAAAAATATGCTGGTGGTGTTATCGGGGGATGGGATAATTTACAAGCCGTAATACCCGGGGGTTCTTCAATGCCTCTAATTCCAAAAAAAATTTGTGACACAATTTCAATGGATTTTGACTCTTTGACAAATGTAAAGAGTGGATTAGGTACAGCTGGAATTGTGGTTATAAACAAAGATCAAGACATTATTAAATGTATGGCTAGGATAGCTAGATTTTATAAACATGAAAGCTGTGGACAATGTACTCCGTGTAGAGAAGGCTCAGGATGGATGTGGAGAATTTTAGAAAGAACAGTAAGAGGAGAATCAACTTATAGCGACATAGATTTATTGTTTGAAGTCACTAAACAGATCGAAGGACATACTATTTGTGCTTTTGGAGAAGGTTCGGCGTGGCCTGTACAAGGTCTATTGAGACATTTTAGAAAAGAAATCGATAAGAAATGTTCTGGAACTCCAATAGTCAAAAAGAAAAGAAACGTTCCTTATTTAATTGATCAACATTTATTAGAGAAAGACAATGCCTAAAATACTTATTAATGGAAAAGAAATAGAGTTTGAAAAAGGAATGACCGTTTTACAGGCTTGTGAACTTGCAAACGTTGAAATTCCAAGATTTTGTTATCATGAGAAACTTTCTATAGCTGGAAACTGCAGGATGTGTCTTGTGGAAATGGAAAAATCTCCAAAACCAATTGCTTCATGTGCAATGCCAGCTGCAGAAGGGATGAGTATAAGAACTAATACTGAATTTGTAGAAAAAGCTAGAAAAGGTGTTATGGAGTTTTTGCTAGCAAATCACCCGTTAGACTGTCCTGTTTGTGACCAAGGTGGAGAGTGTGACCTACAAGATCAATCACTTTATTATGGCGTAGACAAATCCAGATTTTTAGAAAACAAAAGGACCGTTAAAGATAAATATATGGGTCCTTTAATTAAAACTCAAATGACCAGATGTATTCATTGCACAAGATGTATAAGATTTGCAACCGAAGTTGCTGGAGTTCCAGAGATAGGAGGAATAGGAAGAGGTGAAGATATGGAAATCACAACATATCTTGAGAAATCTATGGAGTCAGAATTATCTGCAAATGTAATAGATCTATGTCCAGTTGGTGCTCTTACATCAAAACCTTATGCTTTTGAAGCAAGACCATGGGAATTAAAAAAAACCGAAAGCATAGATGTCATGGATGCTGTAGGGTCAAACATTAGAGTAGACACTTACGGATGGGAAGTAAAAAGAATTTTGCCTAGGGTTAACAACGAAATCAATGAAGAGTGGATATCTGACAAAACAAGATATGCATGCGATGGTTTATTAAAACAACGTTTAGATACTCCTTACATAAAAAGAGAGGGTAAATTAATTAAATCCAGCTGGGATGAAGCTATAGAAACAATATGTAAAAAAATTAATTCTGTAGATTCTAATAATATTGGCGCCCACGTTGGGGACATGATTGGTTTAGAAAATATTTTTGCATTTAAAACTTTTTTATCTAAAATTAATTGTAAAAACTATGATTTTAGAGAGAAAAATTTTTATCTCAATTCATCGGATAAAATTAATTATTTATTTAACTCCTCTATTCAAGGAATAGAAGATTCGGATTTAATTTTACTAGTTGGTTGTAATCCAAGACACGAAGCAACTATGGTAAACGCTAGAATAAGAAAAGTTTTTTCTAAAAATAAAACACCAATTTATTCTATAGGAGATCCAGGAGATCTTACTTATGAATATAATATTGTTGGGAAAACTACTCAGGATATAAAAGATATTATTGAGGGAAAATCTAACTTTAACAAGCAATTTTTGTCTTCTAAAAGACCAATAGTTATTATTGGAGAATCTGCTTTAGGAATGGAAAATGGACAATTTATTTTTGAAGAAATTAAAGAATTCTTATTTAAAAATAATTATATTAACAAAGACTGGAACGCATTAAATATTTTAATTCAAAATGCCTCAACAGTCGGATGTTTAGATCTTAAGTTTTTTAGTTCAAAAAATATTAATGAATCAATTTTTCTTGATAAAATTAAAAATAACAAATTTGAACTAATTTATCTTTTAGGCTCAGATAATCTTGAAATAAAAAAGAAAGATGAATTTATTATTTATCAAGGAAGCCACGGTGATAGAGGAGCTGAAATTGCTGATGTAATATTACCTAGTCCTGCCTATACAGAACAAAATAGTTTATTTATAAACCTTGAGGGCAGAGTTCAAGAATGTAGAAAAGCTTCTTATCCTCCAGGAGAATCCATGGAAGATTGGAAAATTTTTAACTTGCTTTGCAAAAAATTAAAAAATGAAAAACTTTTTTCTAAATACGAAGATCTTAAAAAATCTGCAATAAATCAAATAATAAATTTTTCAGAAATAGACTTATTGCCAAATAAAATTTTAATTAATAATAAAAATATTAACTCTAATTTTAATAAAGAAAACATTATCATAAATAAAATTGATTATTATTTCAGTAATTCAATTGCCAGAGCTTCAAAAACTATGAGTGATTGTAAAAAAGTAAATTCTAATTTACTCAAAGAAGGGACAAACAACTAAAATGGAATATATAAATATTTTAATTCAAGAGATTTATAAAATTCTTTTTCTATTAGTTCCAATTTTAGTCTCTGTTGCCTTAATTGTATGGCTTGATAGAAGAATTTGGGGATTTGTCCAAAAAAGAAAAGGCCCTAATGTCGTTGGTCCTTTTGGTTTACTTCAAACTTTAGCAGATGCTTTAAAATATCTTTTTAAAGAAATTATTATTCCTGCAAGTGCAAATAAAATTATATTTGTTTTAGCTCCAATAGTTACTATGACACTGGCATTGATTGCTTGGGCGGTTATTCCTTTAAGTGAAGATTTAGTTTTATCAAACATTAATATCGGCATACTTTATTTATTTGCAGTTTCTTCACTTGGCGTTTATGGAATTATAATGGGAGGATGGGCATCTAATTCTAAGTATCCATTTCTTGGTTCAATTAGATCTGCAGCTCAGATGGTATCCTATGAAGTTTCAATAGGAATTATAATAATAAATGTTTTGTTGTGTGTAGGTTCATTAAATTTGACAGATATAGTGTTAGCTCAAAAAAATGTTTGGTTTGTAATTCCTCTTTTTCCAATGTTTGTAATATTTTTTATATCCGCTCTAGCTGAAACAAATAGACCGCCTTTTGATTTACCTGAGGCAGAGGCAGAATTAGTTGCAGGTTATCAAACTGAATACTCAGGAATGATGTACGCAATGTTTTGGTTGGGAGAGTATGCAAATATATTATTAATGTGTGCTATGGGTTCAATTCTGTTTTTAGGAGGTTGGCTTTCGCCATTAGAAATTTATCCATTAAATCTTGTTCCGGCACCTTTTTGGATGATATTAAAAATATTATTTTTATTTTTTTTATTCTCAATCGTAAAAGCAATTGTACCAAGATATAGATACGATCAACTAATGAGACTTGGATGGAAAATTTTCCTACCTTTTTCTTTATTATATGTTGTTTTGACTGCTAGTTTTTTATTTTATTTTGACATGCTACCAACAAAGAATTTTTAAATGAAATTAAATAGACTTTTAAAAACAATTTTTTTGGCTGAGTTTATCTCAGCTATATTTATTGCTACGAAGGAAATTTTTAAAAGAAAAAAAACAATTAATTACCCTCATGAAAAAGGGGAAATAAGCCCTAGATTTAGAGGGGAGCATGCACTTAGAAGATATCCAAATGGAGAGGAAAGATGTATTGCTTGCAAATTATGTGAAGCTGTATGTCCAGCTCAGGCAATTACAATAGAGTCCGAAGAACGTAAAGACGGAAGCAGAAAAACAACAAGATACGATATTGATATGTTGAAATGTATATATTGCGGCCTTTGTCAAGAGTCTTGCCCAGTTGATGCTATTGTTCAAGGTCCAAATTTTGAATTTGCTACTGAGAATCGAGAAGAACTTTATTACAACAAAGAAAAGTTATTGGACAACGGAGATAGATGGGAATCTGTGTTAGAAAAAAACATTAAACTTGACAAAATATATAGGTAGCTAATGTTTGCTCATGCTTTTTTCTTTTATTTTTTTTCAGTTATAGCAATACTTTCTGCTTTGATGGTTATTGCATCAAGAAGCACCATTAATTCAGTTTTCTTTTTAATACTAGATTTCATTTCTATTGGCTGCTTGTTTATAATGGTAGGAGCAGAATTTTTGGGAGTCATATTACTAATTGTTTATGTGGGAGCTGTAGCAGTTTTATTTTTGTTTGTGGTAATGATGCTTAACGTGACTCAACAAAAACAATCTTGGTTTATTGGAAGGAAATCTACTCATATACCCTCTGGACTATTTGTAAGTGTAGTAATTTTTTTAGAACTATTAGTTGTGATTGGAGGCTGGAAATATAAAACAGATTTAATGACCAGTAGTACTTTGTCAATCAATGAAAATATCTCAAATACTCATTTAATAGGAAATGTTATGTATACAGATTATTTTTTATATTTCCAAATTTCAGGAATTATTTTATTGCTCTCAATGATTGGGGCAATTGTTTTGACCTTTAGAAAAAGAGAAAATGTAAAAAAACAAAGTTATATTAATCAAATTTCTAGAGAAAAAGAATCATCGATTGAAATAAAAGAAGTAGAATTTGGAAAAGGAGTAAAAATTGATGATTGATATTGGGTTGGGACACTATCTTACTTTAGGCGCAATTATTTTTTCTTTAGGAATTATAGGGATATTTCTAAACAGAAAAAATATTATCGTTATTTTAATGTCCGTAGAACTAATTCTCTTAGCTGTGAATATAAATCTTATATCTTTTTCAATTTTCTCAGGTGATATAGTAGGGCAGATATTTACGATGCTAATATTAACTGTTGCTGCTGCTGAAGCAGCAATCGGACTAGCTATAATAGTTATTTTTTATAGAAACAAGGGTTCAATTCGAGTTGAAGATATTCATGAGATGAAAGGTTAAATGGAATACGCGGTATTATTTTTACCATTAATAGGTTCAATCGTAGGATATTTTGGAAGATCATTAGGAAATTATTTTTCAGAATTAGCGACAAGTTTTTTTGTTTGCGCTTCAACAATTTTATCATTTCTAATTTTTTATAATGGAATAAATACAGGTACATATGGAAATTATATAATATTTGAATGGATTAATTCAGGAGATTTTGTAGCGAACTGGTCAATTAAAATAGATCCTCTCAGCTCGATCATGTTAGTAGTTGTCACTCTTGTTTCTTCACTAGTTCATATCTATTCAATTGGATACATGAGTCAAGATCCTCACAAACCAAGATTTATGTCCTACCTTTCCCTATTTACATTTTCAATGTTAGCGCTAGTTGTATCTGATAACTTTTTACAGTTATTTTTTGGATGGGAAGGAGTTGGATTGTGCTCATATTTATTAATTGGTTTTTGGTATAAGAGAAATTCTGCTAACAACGCAGCAATCAAAGCATTTATTGTCAATAGAGTGGGCGATTTTGGATTAGCTATTGGTATTTTTCTCATATTTTATCATTTGGGTACAGTTAACTATAATGAGGTATTTCAATTAATTCCTCAATTCATCGATAAAGAAATAAATTTCTTAAACTTTGAAATAAATTTAATTACTTCAATTTGTCTTTTTTTATTTATAGGAGCGATGGGAAAATCTGCACAATTTTTGCTACATACTTGGTTGCCTGACGCAATGGAAGGCCCAACACCTGTTTCCGCATTAATACATGCTGCAACTATGGTAACAGCAGGAGTTTTTTTGGTAGTAAGATGTTCTCCAATGTTTGAATATTCAGAAGTAGCTTTAAATGTTGTTGCAATAGTAGGAGCAATTACTGCAATTTTTGCTGCTTCAGTTGCTTTAGTGCAAAATGATATAAAAAGAATCATAGCTTACTCTACTTGCAGTCAATTAGGTTATATGTTTTTTGCTGCCGGAGTAGGAGCTTACCATATTGCGATGTTCCATTTATTTACTCACGCTTTTTTTAAAGCATTACTATTTTTAGGCTCAGGTTCAGTAATACACGCTTTTAAAGACAGCCAAGACATTAGAAATATGGGAGGAGTTTGGAAGCAACTTCCATACACTTGGATCCTTATGCTAATTGGAACTTTAGCTCTTACAGGATTTCCTTTTTTATCAGGATTTTATTCTAAAGATGCAATAATTGAATTTGCATACTCCAAAGATTCAGTAGTTGGAAATTTTGTTGCTTATATCGGAATATTTACAGCTTTCTTAACAGCAATTTATTCCTGGAGGCTAATGTTTAAAATATTTCATGGAAAATATATGAACAAAGAC
>MDTG01235301.1_pt1 | contig 10705 bp, 9 predicted proteins | sample 811421 | NCBI WGS metagenome assembly MDTG01 (sample SAMN05326645, study PRJNA326480) | marine metagenome | isolation source: seawater | place: Pacific Ocean: South East | collected 2011
ACTTTTGCTCTAATTATGTAAAGCCAATTTAGTAAATCACTTTCAAAAAAATAATCTTTGCTAATTTTTTTAATAGGAAGTAAATCCATCAATTTTGAGTTAAAACATAAATATCCATTAGTAGTATCAAAAATATTCCAGTATCCTGAAGAAAATCTATTTAAAAATGACAATCCTATATTTCCTAATTTTCTAAAGAAAGGCATATTGTAATAATCAGTAAACTTTGTAAACCTGTTACCTTTTGTAAAATCTGCATCATTTGAAATAATAGGTTCAATAAAATTTTTAAGTAATGTTAAGTCCATTTGATCATCACCATCTACTTTAATTATTATCTCAGCATCCAATTCTTTTGCATGTTTAAATCCAACTAATGATGCTCCACCGACACCTAAGTTACTATTATTAAATAATGTGACCACTCTTTTATCAGTAATGTTATCATTGATAAATTTCCCAGATTTTTCTGGGCAACAATCATCAACACATATAATCTTATTTACCCAGATAGGTATTTTTGAAATTACGTTTAAAATTTTATTTTTGACCTTAAAACAAGGTATGACAATTATTATATTTTTGTTATACATTAGCAAAATTAATTTAAAGTATTATAGTAAACCTAAAAAAAATTAATGTCATATAATTTTATAAAAAAAAATAAATCAAAAGTTTATTATTTTATAATTTTTCTTATAGTTGTGACTATTTTTAATTATATTTTTCAAATAAGTAATGTTGAAAAAATTTATTCATTAAATTTAAGCCTCAAAAAACAAGATGACTTTAAAATTAACGAGTCAGCATATACAAATAAAATAGGCGAAGAAAGTTTATCTGCAGCAATAGTTGGACAAACCATAGAAAAATACGAAAGAAAAGTAGAAATTAAAATGCAAGAAAAGATAAATTTTGAAATTAATTATGATAAAGATTTAATTGAAATTTCTAAAGTTTGTAGAAAACTAAGAATTACAATTAATGGAAAATACTACTTTATAAGTTGTCAAACATCTAATGTAGAAAAAACTACAAAAATAATTGTTCAAAGCCTAGAGAATGTTTTAAAAAAAATACTTAGTAGACCTGAAATAAATTTAATCGAAATTGTACTTAATCAATTGAGTATAAATAGTTATGAAAATAAAAATAATAATTTGATAATAGTTAACAAAAAAATCTATTATACTAAAAATATAATAAAAAACATAATCATTTTAGATGGTGTCTTGATAATTATGTCTATTATTTACATATTTAATATTAGAAAAATTAAGAAAATATTTTCTTGATTACTTTTTGTTGCTCTGTTTCATTAAAGTTTAAAAAACCAATAATAACTGCAAAAGAAGAAAAAAAATAAGACGATTTTTTATTTTTAATCAAAAGTTTATTTATTTTTAAATAATAATTTTTATTTTGTTTTGGCATTAAATTTTCTTTTTTTAAAATCAGTGGGAATGTAGTTTTTTTAAGATGCTCAACATTTAGACTAAAGTTACCTAATTTGACAACGAACAATTTTTTATTTCCTAAAATCTCCCCAATTTTATTCAAATTTTCAATATTATATTGTCTAAAACCATGAGTTAGATATGTAAAAAGACAAAATGAATTTGGGACACAATGCATTAAAATAATTTTTTTATTTGTTTGATTAGCTTTTTTTTTAATCTCACGGAAAAAAGATAAGTCATTTTTTACATGTTCTAAACACGACTGGGAAATAAATAAATTATTATCTTTTGAGATTATTTTATTAAAACTATATCCATTGAATTTTTTAAAAACAAACTTTCTATTATTGATTTTTTTCCAATTTTTAAAATTCTTAACATCAAATCCATTATATTTTTGAATAAATTTATTTTTGATAGATATTTCATTTTTAAAATATTGACCATCACCTGAGCCAATCTCATTAATATTGAGCTTACCAATATGAAGTGTTATTTGCTTCCAATTAATGTTACTCCAAAATATTCCACATAATTTTCTACTTATTGATTGTTTATTATTAAAATTATATTTTTTAATTTTAGGATTAAAATTTATAAATTTAAACTTTTTAAAACAGAGACTGTAGTAAATATTTTGAATCAAATTAATAATAATATAAAACAAAATGCTTAATTTATTTTGTTTAATATCACCATTAATGTTTATAAAAGAAGAAGATTTCATTAAACTGAAATAATAAATATATATATGTTTAAAATGCGCAACAAAAAAAAACAAGAATATTCATTTTCAATAATTTCTGCAACAATAGGTAAAACTAATAGATTAGAAAAACTATGTAAGGCTTTAAAAGAACAAGAATATAAAAAATTCGAATTAATTATTTGTGATCAAAATAAAGAAAATTTTAATAAAAAATTAAAGTATGATTATAAAAATATAAAAATAACATTTATCAAAAGTAAAAAAGGTTTATCTATTGCCAGAAATAAAGGAATTATGAGAGCAAAAGGTAACTATTTGTTATTTTTAGACGACGATATATCCCTTAAAAAAAATTTTTTTAAAATGTTAAACCAACTTTTTAATATAAATAAAGCCCATATTCTTTGCTATAAAGTTCAAGATAATAAAAAAAAACCACTTTTAAATTATCCAAAAAAAAGCTGTTTTTTAAGAAGTCCTTATCAAATTTTTAATTCTATTTCTTCTGTCTCATATGCAATATCAAACAAAAGAAAAATATTTTTTAACGAGAAATTAGGATTAGGTTCAAGAAATATTTATCAATCAGGTGAAGAGACAGATTATATTTTAAGAGCTGTAAAAAAATTCAATTATAAAATTTTTTTTACTAATAAATTATTTGTTGAGCATTTTAAAAAAGAAATTTCAATAATTAATGAAATAAAAAAAAGTTTTTTTTATGGATGTGGTTGGGGTTATGTTGTAAAGAAAAACAATTTAGGATTAAACTTTATGTTAATTAATATTTTAAAAATATTTTTAAATATATTCTATAATTTATTAACTTTGAAATTTAATAAAGGTATAATTTCGATATCTACATTTTTTGGGAGAATTTTTGGACTTATTTTCTAAAAAAAAAAATATAATTTTTTGTACCTCAGAATATACAACATCAAAAGAGTTTGGGGGTTTGGCTGTTTTTTTAGAAAAGTTTTTAAACGCACTTAAAAAAGATTATAAAATTCATTTAATTGTTGCATCAACTAATAGTAAGATAAAAAAGAAAAATGGAATAAATATTTACAATATAAAAGTTGATGGAATTTTTTTAAAAATATTGAAGAAATATTTTACCTCTTTTTTTTTCATTTTTCAAAGCTGGTTAATAAATAAAAAAGTTAATGAACTTGTAAGTACTAAGTCTCCAGAATTTATTCATTTCTCAAATTATCAATGTTTGGGTCTTTTCTATAACAATAAATTGCCTATAGTAACCAGACTTTCCAGTTTAGAGAGTTTGTGGAAGGAAAAAAAATTTTTGTCTTTAACAAAAATCCTAGAAAAAATTACATTAAAAAAATCAAACTTAATACTATGTCCCAGTAACTTTTTAATTAAAGAATTAAAAAAGAACTATAATTTGAAAGGGCTTTACTTTCCACCCTTAATTGAAAAACTTAAAAAAAAAAAATTAAAATCTAATAAAAAAATTATATTAACATTTGGATCAATTAGCCCAGGTAAGGGAAGTTATTTTATCGAACACTTAATTAATGAAATATTAGCAATAGATAAAAATATTTATTATTATTGGATTGGCAATGTTGATAAACAATTCTATAAATCTAATGATGAGTTTATAAGCAAACTAAGATCTAAAACTTCTTATTACAAAAGAATAAAAGTATTAAAAAATATGAATAGAAAGAAACTATTCAAATATTTAAATCTATCAGAAATAATTCTTTTACCTTCTTTAAGAGATAATTCACCAAACGCATGTTTAGAGGCCCTGGCTCTAGAAAAAATTGTTATAGCTAGAAAAAATAGTGGATTTGACGACTTAATTGATAACAAGAGTAATGGATTTTTATTTAACTCAAAAAAAAATGAATTTATAAAATTACTAACCAACATATTAAATTTAACAAAATTTCGTAAATCAAAAATAATAAAAAATATTAATAAAAAAAATAACTCGTTTTCATCACAAAAAGTAATAAAATATTATAAAAATTATATTAATAGAATTATTTGATTTTTTTTCCAACCCTATAATACCATTCAAGAAAATTATCTATACCATCTCTTAAATTTACTTTTGGTCTAAAATTTAATATTTTCAAAATTTTCTCACTAGAAGAGTTTGTAAAATTAACATCTCCAAACTGTTTTTTTTTTTTTAAAATTTTTGGGTTAATTTTTATTTTTTTTGATAATAAGCTAACTAAGTTATTTAACTTAATACACTCACCTTTACCTGAATTGAAAATATCAAAATAAAATTTATTTTTTTTATTAAATTTTTTTATAATTTTTTCTATCATAAGAATAGCGTCATCTATATAAGTAAAATCTCTTATTTGTTTACCATTTCCATAAATTGTTATGGGCAATTTTTTAGTTATTTGACTTGTGAATTTGTAGATAGACATATCTGGCCTACCCCAAGGACCATAAACATTAAAAAATCTAATTCCAACTGCAGTGAAATTATAATTTTTGGCGTAAGCATGAGCCATTACTTCATTACTTTTTTTTGTTGCTGCATAGAATGATATAGGTGATGAAGTGTCATAACTTTCTTTGAAAAATTTTTTTTTACTTGAGCCATATACTGAACTTGAAGAAGCAAAAATTAAGTTTGATTTTTTATTTCTGCATATTTCTAAAATATTGAAAAAGCTTTCAATATTATTTTTATAATATATGCCTGGAAATGAATAAGAATTTCTAACACCCACCTCTGCTGCAAGATGTATTATTAGTGAAATGGGTTTATCTTTTATAAAAAAATTTAAAAAATTTTTACTGGAACAATCTTTTTTAAAAAAAATAAAATTTTTATATTTTTTAAGATTTTTCAATCTCTCTATTTTAAGTTTTTTAGAATAATAATTGTTAATATTATCAACACCAATTACCTTATGTTTTTTACTTAAAAGTTTTAGGGCAATGGAATAACCTATAAAACCTGCAACACCTGTAATTAAAATTCTCATTTTTTAATATCCAGCCAAGCTTGTGCATGTTTTTTACCGATTAAAACTCCATTTACATCACAAACATCACATGGGTTAAATTTTCTGTCACCATTGTTAAGTTTGTGTCTTGCATCTAATGCAATTTTAGAATTCCAAATCTCAAAAAAAGAATTATTTTTTAAATTTCCTAAAATTTTCTTTTTACCCCAATCATGAGGACACATTAAAACATCTCCATTATAATCTAAAAAAAAAGTATAACTTGGATAATAACAAGGAACTTTTAAACTTTCTTTTAGTGGCTGAATTTTATGTTCGGCATTTGACATCATGCCAGCTCTATTGCTCATTGTTATTCCAAAATCATCCTCTGGTGGTAAATATCTGTGTCTTATTACAAACTGACTCTCATCTAAATTTGCTTCTTCACACATTTTTTGGAATTTATAAGCATCGTCTTTGGAGTCATAAACACTAATTAAAATTGTATTTAGTCCACTTACAAAAAGTTTTTTTAATCTTCTAAGGTTTAAAACATCTCCATTAGTTACCATCTCAAGATTACACTTTGGTAAATATTTTTTAATCAAAGATAGTAGATTATAAATATTTTTATCTAATAGAGGTTCTACAAATCCTGAGAATCTTACAGTCCCTTTATAAGTGACAATAGATAATTCCTTACTTAATTTTTCGATCAATTCAGTTTTAATAAACTCTTTTTTATCCTCAAATCCTGGTGCACTTCTAGGACAAAATGAACATTTTCTGTTACAAGTGCCTGACTCGCTTATTTCAATTTCAGCAGGCAAAGGGATACCTTTAAACATTTCTAAATTTTTATCAGCAATTTCTCTTTTTCTTTTAATAGCTGGGTCAAAAAATTTAATTATTTTTTTCATCTTTTAGATTTTAAAAATTTAAGTATTATATTAAACAGTATTATAGAAAGTTTAAAATAAATATATAAAGTTATGAGTATATTAAATCACATTAAATATCCATGGATAATACCTACTTCGATTCTTAATACAAAATTAGATTGCGAAATAACGTCTATATCTAGAAATATAAACATAAATAAAATAAAAAAAGAAATCCTTCAAATACTTGAGAGAGAGCATTTCCTTAAGCATAAAGGAGATCATTCTGGAGGATGGGGGGCAATAGGTTTAATTACTTTTGGAGGAGATCCCGAGAATGATCTGGTTACTAATGAAGATCTTAAACCAACAAGATTGCTATCAAAATGTCCAGAAGTTGAAAAAATTTTAAATTTACTTCCTGGAGACAAAGAAAGAGTAAGATTTATGGAAGTCCAACCAAGATCCAGAGTTTTTTGGCACTACGATAATGGAGAAACAATTGATGAATTGGATTATAAAAAAAATGTAAGACTGCATATGCCAATTTTTACTAATGAACAAGTAGAAATGAACATATGTCACAACAAAATAAAATGGGAAGAGGGAAAAATTTATTATGGAGATTTTTCTTTTCCTCACATGATTCACAATAAAAGTGATAAAAATAGAATTCACCTAGTAATTGACTTAAAAATCAACGATAATTTTATTTCGTTGATGCCAAAAAATTATTTAGCACTTAGAAAAAGAAGATTGTTTATTAAAAAAATTTGTCAACGATCTCTAAATTTATTTAAAAAATTAAATTTTGTTGAGAAAGATTAATTTAATTTTTTATAAAATAGGATAAAATTAACTAAGGTAAAAAGAGAGGAAATAAAAGCAAATGGTAAATAATTTTGCTTATTTTTGATTAAGTAAAAAATATTATCATTTATCAAATTCTTATCTAAAACACTTTCATTCATCAATATATTTTCTGACATCCAAGATTTATAGTTATCAAATTTATGATACTCCTTACCCCAAAAATCGAAATATGAAGGTAACAATTTTACTTTCGGATTTTTTAAAATATTAATTATTTTCTCAAAATTTCTTCTATAAAAATTACTTTTATTTAAATTAGTAACTTTATAATTGTCTAATACAAAGTCTAATTTAGTAGCTTTAATGTAAATATTTTTATATATGAATTCTTGAAGTTTTCTATTTTTCTTTACTCTAGTTTCCAAGTTCCAGATTAATTCAAAAACATTTTTTTGCAAAGCAGGTATATAATAATCAACTTTTTTGGATCCCAACTGACATTGTTTTATAGCTCTTCGTGTGCCATGATTTAAAAGATAACTAATTTCATATTGTTTGTCTGAGTCTAAATAAGAATATTTATTTATCATATTATCTATTTTAAAATTATATCCTTCTATTACCTCGTCTGAAAAAAATTCTTTAAACATTTTCATGCTAAGCACTGAAAAAGCACTTGGATCACCACACCACATATTTTTTAAAGATTTAAATATCTCGGTTTGAGATTTAACTGAGTCAAAATTATTATTATAAAAATGACTTTGCATCTGCATATCCATAAAATGACCATAAAAAACAGTATCAACATAATCTGCTTGATCTAAAATACTTTCATGATGATGGCAGTGGTGAAGAGGAAGCATAAAATCTGATTCCTCAAGAATTTTAATATAGTTTGATTTAAAATAATTTAAATTTTTCCATTCGTTTATTTTAGAGTCCAAACTATAAGTTTCGCATAATCTTTTTGAAATTTTAAAGTCACTTGATTTTTTGTGGCCATAATGAAAAGCAAAGGGTTTAATCTTTATATCATCTAATACAGACAAAATCATCCTAGAATCATAACCTCCTGTTAAACTAATACCTATTTTTTCTAATTTATAATCGTCAATATAATTTTTGAAATTTTGCTTTAACATCTCTAAATACTTTGCACTTATATTTTCATTAGTTTCTTTATAATTTTTTTTTTCATATTTATAATACTGATCAATGTTAATAAGACCATTTTGACAATTAAAAATTAATTTAGAACCTGGAGGAACTCTCAAAATTTCCTTAAAAAAAGTTGAATTCTCTAAAAAACAATTATTTTTAAGGAATGCAGCTATAGAAACATAGTCATAAGAAATTGGTAACTTTTTATTTTTTAATTCCTTTACTAATTCTAAAAAGCTCGAATTTCCATAAATTTGATTTTTAAAAACATAATAATAAAATGGTACTCTAGAAAATATATCAACTTTAATTGAAACTTCTTTTTCATTTTTACTAATTTCTATGAATGAACCATCGTATTTGTACAATTCTTTTTTTATTTCATAATAAGAAAATTTTTTTTCAATCTTTGATAATTTTATAAAAGGAAATTTCATAATGATTATAAAAAAATTAATCTTTTATCTTAAAAGTTTTTTTTTATCATTGTTTATAATAAGTCTTTCGACATTTTCAAAAATATAATGTCCTAAAAATATATGGACCTCTTGGATTCTAGCAGTAACTTTGCTTGGAACTTGCAGACTTAATCTACAATATTTTTTTGATTTACCTCCATCAAAACCTAAAAAACCTATTGTATTAATTTTTTTTTTTTTACAAAATTTTAATACTTCCAGAATATTCTCAGAATTTCCTGATGTTGATATTGCAATTAGTAAATCATTTTTTTTGTATAAAGCTTGCAAATTTCTTAAAAATACTTTTTCAAAACCATAATCATTTGCACAAGCAGTTAAAGTTGATGGATCACTACTTAAAGAAATTGCAGGAATCGGTGCTCTATTGACACTTGGTCTAAGCCTTACGGTAAATTCAGCGGCTAAATGTTGAGCATCAGCAGCAGAGCCACCATTTCCACAAAGCATAACTTTTCCACCTTTTTTAATCGAAGAATAAATTAAATTAATAATTTGATTTATTTTTTTTTCTTGTTTTACTATCTCTTTTTTTAATTTAATGGAATAATCAATAGTTTTAACAAGATTAAATTTATTTATATTATTTTTTTTCACTTATAATTTTACTATAGAAGATTTTTATACTATCTAATTGTCTATATATGCAATTAAATTATATTAATTAAATAATAAAAGTGAAAAATAACTACAATTGATAAAAATTCTTATAAAAGTTAATAATTACCTCTACGAACAAAGAAGATTAAATTATATTTTTTTGCTTCTTTTTACAATTTTAACAGTTATTATTGAAACGCTTGGATATATCTCAATATTTCCACTAATCACACTTTTAATAAATCCTTCATATTTAGAAAATTCAAAATTTCTTTTTTCAATTTACACCTTTATTGGATCAGAAAATATATTTGATTTTACTTTAGCTTATGGAATAATTTCTATCTCACTTTTTGTAATCTCTTCTAGTTTGAGTTTTATTTCAACTATGCTTCAAGTTAAGTTTGTAAATAAAATTGTTTTTGAAACAAGAAAAAATTTATTAAGCACTTATCTAGATAAAAATTTAATGTTTCATAAAAAATCAAACTCTTCTTCGCTCATATCAAAATTATTTACACAAATTGATGAAACAGGACAGGCAACTTTTTTCGGTTTTTTTGAATTTGTTGTAAGTACAATATCCTTGATAATTTTTTTAATTATTTTTCTTATTGTTAGTTGGCAAACCACGCTTTATGCTTTAATTTTTCTAATCATATTTTACTTTATTGTTGATTTAAATTTAAAGAAAAAAATTAAAAAAATTGCAAACATATTATATTCATCAAATGTAAGTGGATTAAAATTTGCAAGCGAGGCAATAAAATTAGTTAAAGAGGCAATTTATACAAGTCAAAAATTATTTTTTTTAAAAAGATTCGAAATTGAAGTTTTTAAAATATTTCAAGCTAGAAATACTGTTAGAATTATACCAAGATTAAGTAGATTTTTAATTGAAACACTGGCAATAGGATCTGTAATTGTTATTACCTTAATCCTGTATAAGAAGAATTCTGGGATTACTGAATTTTTAGAAACTTTAGTTTTATTTGGATTATCGATATATAAAATTTTTCCAAGTATAAATAAATGTTTTCAAATTAATATTAACATTAAATCTAGTAGTTTTCAGCTATTCAATATTTTAAATGATTTAGAAGAAACAGATTTTACAATAAGTAATACACAAAAGACAAATAATTATTTTTTTAAAGAAAAAATTGAATTTAAAAACATTAATTTTTCTTATGATAAAAAAATTTTAAAAAATATTAATATTATAATTGAAAAAAATAAAAATATTTTAATTTATGGAAAATCAGGTTCAGGCAAAACGACTATTTGTGATATAATTTCTGGCCATATAACTCCAGAAAGTGGAGATATTCTAATTGATGGAAAAAAAATAAATATATTAAATTATCAAAATTATAAACAACATTTTGGTTATGTAAGTCAGGAGACCTTAATTTTGAATGAAGATTTTTATAAAAATATTTCTCTACAAGAAAATTGTGATGAAGAAAAAGTTAAAGAGGTAGCAAAAATTGCAAGGATAGATGAGTTTATAAAAAGTAAACCAGGTGGTTATAATGAAATTATATCCGAAAATGGTAAAAATTTAAGTGGAGGTCAAAAACAAAGAATATCAATAGCAAGAGCCTTGTATCATAATCCTGAGGTAATAATTATGGATGAGGGGACT
>MDTG01344617.1_pt1 | contig 10705 bp, 10 predicted proteins | sample 811421 | NCBI WGS metagenome assembly MDTG01 (sample SAMN05326645, study PRJNA326480) | marine metagenome | isolation source: seawater | place: Pacific Ocean: South East | collected 2011
CTGTGCCCCTATAGCTCAGCTGGTAGAGCAACTGATTTGTAATCAGTAGGTCCGCGGTTCGAGTCCGTGTGGGGGCACCATTTAAATCAATGGCTTAGCTTTTATATAAAAAAATATACTGCCACCGGGGTAACATTTGCGGTAACAAAAATCTCTTTTAGTTACTAATTTGACGGTTTCAGACAAGTTCAATTAATTTTACGTTATGGCTTCATTCCCAGCGAATTCGCAGCCTATTCCGCAATCAGTAATGTTGTTCGAGATAAAGACTAAGTTATAACTATTTCCATCAAATACCTCCGCGCGCGCGAGGGCTGTCAGTAATGCAGCATTAAACATTTTTCATCCTCAAATATTATCATAAAATTTGTTTGCAATGGCGGTGAATCAGAATGATAATTCTTCGGTAAAGATTGTTTGCAATATAGGTATCATAACCTGACCCTCCCCACCTGGATCGATTTAAGCTGGTAGGCCAATTTATCTAGTTTTGAGCAACGCGAACGCTGACACCGTCTGCCTTCAGTGCCTTGCCGAACCGTTTCGGCGGCGGGGAGTTACATACGAGCTGATCGATTATCGAGAGGCCACCTACGCGTTCTAGCTGACGCGCACCGATCTTGGCATCATTGACCATCAGGATCGATCTGTCCGCTTGCTTGATCATCGCGCGTTTGACCCAAGCAGCGTCCGAGTTTACATCCATCACCCCTTCCTCCGAAACGCCACCGGCACTGAAGACAGCAGCACTCGCCGAGTATCCGCGCAGAAACTCAATTGTTCGCGCACCGAACACGGCATTCTCTCTCGCATCGAAATCCCCGGGACACATAATGATGCGAATTGCCGCGGACTTGGCCAGTGCTCGAGCTACATCGTAACTATTTGTGATAACTGTCAAGGCGAACCCAGTTTGATTGAAGTATCTCATTGTTAGTTGATTTGCGAAGAACGATGTGGTCGAGCCGCCATCTACCATAATTACGCTCATGTGTTTGACAAGTTCGGCTGCCTCAATCGCGATGATCTTGCGCTCCGTTGTGTGCAACTTGGTTCTGGCGTTTGCTGACGGCTCGTCGGCAATAGACGACAGTATGGCACCTCCATAGGTGCGAACCAACTTCCCCTCGTTGCTAAGCGTTTCGATGTCACGACGAATTGTTTCAGGCGTCACACCATAGAGATCGGCTTGCTCAATTATTCTTATGGCGCCGACCTTTGCAAGATCTACCAGCATCTGCTCGTGACGATGTAACTTTTTCATCTTTCCCCGTGCGCTTCACCAAAATCATACTTCCCATCCGGCATCTTATCAATTATGATATTACCTTGCAATCTCCAGAATTCCGATCCCCTTGCGATCACACGCGATGTCGAGAAAGGAAAAGCGATTGCGTATAGTGCGGGCGAACAATGTCGCCGTGTTGTAATAGTCGTCGTTCAACCCGAGGGATGTCGGTGTCGTCGGCGCGCCGGCATCGGAGAGACACTTGCGGATATCTGATGCATCAACATAGATCAGTGCAAGATGTTCACGAAGAGACGGCCAGATCGCGCTGAGTTTGTGGTTAATGTCGTCGATATTCTCAGGAGTGATTTGTTTTGGCTCATATTCTGCCCAGCAGAGTGCTGCCAGATTTGGGCCGAATACACGAACCACTTCCTCCCGAGTAGTTGTGGCAGGCTTCAACTCCGGAGCCTCACCGTCTAGTATTGACCCCTGTATTGCCGCTGAAGTGATTGTAGTGACTGCGATCTGCTCACCGTGATAGGCGCCGTGCCAGCCTGCTGGTGGCAACATGTCCATGAAATGGCTGATCATGTGCTCGCCCTGGCTGAAAGGTGCACTTCCGCCACAGATCGTCATCCCGAAGCCGGATAATGTGAGTACACGGCAAAGAGACATAACTGAGTCCAAATCGCGGTGCCGGATGCCTTCTGGGTTTCTAAACAGGATGGCCTCATCCTCACTAAGAATATCATACGGGATGGTACTGTACTCAGTACCGAATAACCTGTTCGACAGGTACCAGTCTGTTTGCGATGTTGAGCGACATATACTGTCAGCGAATCCCGAAACGATAAGGCGATCAGGTGATCTGGTGATAACATTGGCATCCATGAACACACCAACCGCTCCCTTGGCAGAGAGAGTCTTCTTCAGACCATTAACTGTGATTGCGGCATTTACCGAGGTATAGCCATTCATTGATGCTGCTGTCGCGAACACTGCATACGGCTTTCCTTGTTGGGCAGCTGCATACTTGCAGAGATCATTGATGGTTCCGGAACCGACTGCCACCAGGCCATCGCTTTGCGAGGTCTCCTGTATTATCTGCATTGCGGTTTCCTCATCGGCGTGAGGGCTGTCCCCTAAGTTCAGCAAAAGCGTCTCGCCTCTACCTGAAAGTTCTTTCCATATCCTTTCGCCCATTGCTGCATATGTGTTTCGGTCGCAGACAACCGTGAGTTTGCCGGACATGCCAACAGACTTGACCAGATCATTGGCTTGCCCGGTTAAATCTTTTTCGATCACGACTCGTTGAGTTGGTACGCCTAGAACATCTCCCGTTTCTGGGTCGACATATGAGCCTTCGATAATTGCATCAATGATGTCCGACATTAAGTCATTCCCTTCTGCTAATTGTTGTTTTCACAAATTGAGATGACCCGTGACACGCGGTCATGAAGGTCATTTGCTTCCGGGAAAATCGAACCATCTAGGATGGCTGAACCGATGGTGAACGCATCCACACCACCGTTTCTCAGTTGCTCGATCCTCTCGGGTGAGTTCACGCTTCCAGCGACGAAAAGCTTACCGGTAACGGCGGTGCGGCATGTACTAAGAATACGGGCATGATCGTCATCGACAGCACGATACAGTAGAAGATCAATTCCGGGATAGCCCGCCTCGCAGAGTCTTTGACAATCCTTAGCTATATCATTAGCCATTCCACGCAGTTTTACTGGGTGGCCTTCGATAAGGCCGGCGAAAGGGAAGTAGTTCACCTTTCCTTTACACCGTTTCAGAATACGTTCCGGGTCGACCCCACCGAATAGGCAGTCAAATCCGAACTCAATCGCCCGGTCTGTTGCAGCCAAGGATTCTTCGGCCGTTGATCCGACGAGCTCAAGGTAGGATGTGCCTCCGAGAGCTCGGACACGAGATACTAGTTTCTTAAGAAGATCAGGTGACGCGCCGACTTCCTTGCAGCCCACATGTTTAAGCCCAGTCGAACTCAAACAATCAAGCAGTTCGATCGCGTTTGGCACGGTTTCGTCGTTTTCCGTCAGCATGAAAATAAAGTCCATGAAACTTTTCCATTCAAAATTTATATCATTTAAAAATTATAAAAAACATATTTTATGTTTGAAGTCACATATTTTATGTTTGAAGTCAAAAAAAAAATGTTGCATAACAAAAGAAATTTATTATTATCACTCACACAATTAGGTGCGCTAAGAGATGCTAGGGTGCTATCAGGCGCGCCTACAATAGGGATTGGAGGAATTCACAATGAAGAGAACACTAATTGGAAAATTGGGTATTGGATTGATGGCGTTTAGCTTCGCCCTTTTATCCTTTGCGAAAGTTTCGCTAGCGGCGGAGTCGTCTGATCCGATCAAGCTCGCAATGAATGACTGGAGTAGTCAGCTCATTAACTCCCGGATCATGGGTGCTGTCCTTGAACAAGCCGGCTACAATGTTGAGTACATTCAGGCGGATGCTGCCGCACAGTTTGTGGGCCTGAAACGGGGCGATCTACATGTGCAGATGGAAGTCTGGTCCACGGCGCAGGCCCATCTTTTTAAGGAAGGCGTTGAATCCGGCAAGATCGATGATCTCGGTGAAACTGGCATGCAGGGTATAGAAGAATGGTGGTATCCGAGCTATATGGTCGAACGGTGTCCCGGGTTGCCGGATTGGAAAGCTCTGAAGGCCTGTGCCGAAGAGTTTGCCACCCCCGAGACAGCACCAAAAGGTCGCTATGTTGGTGCGCCAGTAAACTGGGGTGGTTTTGACGACGAGCGCGTTGAAGCACTCGATCTCGGTTTTGAAGTCATTCATGCTGGCAGTGACGCTGCAATGTTTGCTGAGCTTGCATCTGCCTATGAACGCAAAGCTCCGGTCATCGTGTGGGTATGGGCACCGCATTGGGTGCCGTCGAAATTCGATGGTGCTTGGGTAGACTTCCCGGCCTATCAAGATGCATGCTATGAAGATCCGTCATGGGGTATCAATCCTGACATGGCCTATGACTGCGGTAAACCGCGAGGGCCAATCTGGAAGACTTCCTGGTCTGGCCTGAAAGACAAGTGGCCTGGCGCATTCAATGCACTGAAGAACTTCTCAACGGATAACGATGAACAGTCTGCTATGATTGCCAAGGTCGAGCTTGAGCAGATCCCCATCGAAGATGTCGTAGCTGAATGGATGGCTAATAATGAAGACCGTTGGAATTCCTGGCTGAAGAACTGATCAATCGAAGTAACGTAACTCCCCACCAAACTTCATGTTTCGCTCTCTCGCAGTTTCTGTGTCATTAAGCCGAGAGAGCGGAGCATCTTTCGATTGATAGCAGGTGAACACAGATGATGACGAAAAATTACAAACTCCAATGCAATGATGTTTGGAAAATCTACCCTCAAAATGTCGAGCAGGAATTCGGCGCACTCGCTAAAGGCATGAGCGTCGATGACCGGATTGAATTCTTGCGTTCAAGAAGTGCTATTAGTGCAGTGCGGAATGTGGATTTGTCAATCCGTACTGGTGAGGTTTTTGTCGTCATGGGCCTTTCCGGGTCGGGAAAATCCACTCTTATTCGCTGCCTATCGCGTTTGATCGAACCCAGCGCGGGCGACATCCATCTCGATGGCCGTGATCTTCTGGATATCGACCACGATGCACTGGTTGATATTCGCAGGCACAAAATGGGCATGGTTTTTCAACATTTCGCACTGCTGCCCTACAAAACGGTTCTTGGAAATGTTGCATTTCCCCTCGAAGTGCAGGGCGTGAATATTGCGGAACGCGAGGAGCGGGCCCGCAAGATGATCTCTCTGGTCGGTTTGGCCGACCGTGAAACTTACTATCCTCGGGAATTGTCCGGTGGCCAGCAGCAAAGGGTTGGCATCGCGCGCTCACTTGCAGTCGAGCCTGAACTTTGGTTCCTTGACGAGCCATTCTCCGCTCTCGATCCTCTGATAAGACGAGAGATGCAGGACGAGTTTCTCCGTCTGCAAAGCATGCTCAACAAAACAATCGTCTTTATTACCCACGATTTTGAAGAGGCAATTCGCCTCGCTGACCGGATCGCGATTATGAAGGATGGCCGTGTCATTCAGGTCAGCACACCCGAAGATCTCATTCTCAATCCGGTGGATGACTATGTCGCTGCATTCACCAAGCATGTGTCCCGGGCCAAGGCACTGCGCGTTGAAAACATCATGCGGCCTACGGTGAGGAGTGTTGACGGTTTGTCGCAATCGGTTCCGGCCCGGAGCCGAGTGATCGATGCGGCCTCTCTCCTTCGCGGCAACAGCAATAGCATGCTGGTCGTTGACGAGAAACAATGTGTCGTTGGAGAGGTGCACTGGAATGATGTTCTTGAGGTTCTTGTTGCATAAGTCATGTTGAAGCAATTTTCACCAATCAGCATGCACCATTGGCCAAAATGGGCGGCACTCCTTGTATCTCTACTTTTCATGGCGCTAGACTCTGCGCATTTACCGGAATGGGCGATAGAATACCCACGGGCCTGGACGCCGGACATTCAGTCAGTAATTGCATCTGCTATGTACTGGCTGGTGGATGACGCGGCCATCGGGCCGGTGGCATTCAGCGACTTCACACGCGGTATTGCTTCGCTCCTGGAGATGCCAATGCGACTGCTCGAAGGTCTTCTTGCGACTGGCTTTACATCAGGCAGCGGTACGCGGGCTCATCTGGTTTTCCCACCGATTCCCTGGTTTGCAGTTCTCGGGCTGGCCATATGGCTCGGGCATTGTGTCGGCGGTATGCGTCTGGCACTCCTGCATACGATTTGTTTCTCTTACTTGGCTGTATTCGGTCAGTGGCACAGTTCAATGGTAACCTTGGCCTCGATCATGGTTGCGGTTCCGCTTGGCATTGTCTTCGGGACGGCGGTGGGGATTGCAGCGTATAGGAACAAAGGGGCAGAGAGGGCAATTGTGCCTTTGCTTGATCTGATGCAAACCGTTCCAACATTTGCCTATCTCGTGCCAATCCTGTTCATGTTCGGCTTCGGACCAGCCGCAGCGATTGTTGCCACGGTCATTTATGCGACCCCGCCAATGGTCAGGATTACATTGCTATCGCTGAAAAATGTTCCAGCTGAAACCCAGGAATTTGGTCGGATGGCCGGCTGCTCAGACTGGCAATTTCTTTGGAAAATCATGATTCCAAGCGCCCAGCGGGGTCTGATGGTCGGTACGAACCAGGTCATCATGCTGTCGCTGAACATGGTGATTATTGCTTCGATGATCGGCGCAGGCGGCCTCGGTTACGATGTATTAATTTCGCTGCGTCGGCTGGACATTGGGAAAGGACTCGAAGCGGGTCTTGCAATCGTCTTCCTCGCGATCGTACTTGATCGCTTCAGCCAGGCTCTGGCCAATCGGCCGGAGCCCATGCATCAAGTCGATAGGGACGGCACAATCGTGCGTCGGCGGAATATGACGGTTCTTGCAATCGCAGGTCTAATCGTCGCGTCACTTGGCATAGGGTATGTGTTTCCCTCGTCGTTGACATTCCCCGACGCGTGGACAGTTTCGACAGCAGATTTTTGGCAGTCCGTTGTTTCCTGGATGAACATCAATCTGTTTGATTTCATCGAGGGTGCGAAGACCTTGCTGCTGCTGCATGTACTGTTGCCGTTCAAGAAGTTCCTGCTGGCTCAGCCGTGGCCCTGGATATTGTTCCTCGTATCGTTCTGCGGATACGCTCTGGGCGGCACAAGGTTGGCTCTCCTGACCGGCTCGCTTGTGGTCTTCATCCTTCTCGGCGACCTTTGGGAAAAGGCGATTATTACAGTCTATCTCTGTGGGATCGCAGTGATCATTGCGACACTGATCGGCATTCCTATCGGCATTCTCGCTGTTGAGAACAGGCGGGCCTGGATCATTGTTCATGGCCTGATTGATACGCTGCAGACGCTCCCCACTTTCGTGTTCTTGATTCCCGTCGTGATGTTGCTCCGAATTGGCGATATTGCCGCAATCTTTGCCGTGATTTCCTATGCCGTGATTCCTGCGATCCGGTACACTGCACACGGCCTCAGCATGGTGAAACCGCAGTTGCTGGAAGCAGGTCTGGTGTCCGGCTGTAAGAAGTGGCAGTTGCTTTGGAAGGTTCGACTGCCAATGGCGTTCCCGGAGATACTTCTGGGTCTTAATCAGACTGTCATGATGGCCTTATCGATGCTGGTGATCACAGCTCTGGTCGGGACCCGGGACCTCGGTCAGGAAGTTTTAATTGCGCTGAGCCGAGCCGAACCGGGTAATGGTATTGTAGCAGGTCTTGGTGTGGCGGCGATTGCAATCGTGACCGATCGGCTGCTGACGGCCAAAGCTCGGCAAATAAAAGAGCGATTTGGGATGGAATAGGGAGTTCAAGGATGAAAAAAAGTATACAAATGCAGGCCAGCATTGTTATCATTGGTAGCGGATGTATTGGCTGTTCAGTCGCGTATCATTTGGCACAGATGGGTTTTGATGATGTCGTTGTTCTGGAGCGTGAAGATTCGGTCGCTTCTGTAACTACGGCGCAGGCGGCAGGAAACATCGGACAGGTCAGAAGCTCGGTTGAGCGGATACTGTTCGAAATGGACTGTGTTGCCACTTATCGCAAACTTCAGGAAAATCTGGATGCGCCGCCCGCATGGCGAGAAACCGGTAGCATCAGAATTGCTTTGACGGATCAGCGAATGGCAGAGTTTCGTGATCTGGTTGCCAATGCAGAGCAGGCAGGATTAGAAGTCGAACTCTACGATCATGCACCGGATAATATGCTCTGGCCCGGTATGATATCTGAGAAAATCAAGGGCATATTATGGTGCCCCAGTGACGGCTATTTACAACCCGTCGATCTCGCAAATGCCTATCAGCACAATGCAAAAGCTGGTGGCGTCAAATTTCATACAGGAGTTGAGGTCGAGGGTATCGCCCTTCGCAACGGCCGTGTTGACATGGTTCACACGAACCTTGGAAACATCAAGTGCGAGAAAGTGATCAATTGTGGCGGTTCCAACGCATGGCAGATTGCCAGGATGGTGGGGCTTGAATTCCCCATTTTCCCCGTACGTCATCAGTATATGATTACAACACCCATTGACGGCGTTACGCCTGATCTGCCAGTTTTCCGAATTCCCGACCTCAATCTCTATGGTAGGGCGGACATCAATTCATTATTGCTTGGGGGATGGGAAGTGTCTGCGACCAGCGTTGATCCTCGCGAAGTGAGCTGGGCTGAGGGAATGCCTTTGGCAGAACCGAGCATGGATGCACAGTCACAGTTTGTGGAAAATTGCGCAAGGCTTTTCCCCGCAGTTATGGAAGCTGGAGTGCGATCAATGTTTTCTGGTTGGCCGACCGTTACGCCGGATGGTGGATATTCCATTGGGGAAACAAGTGCCGTGCCAGGTTTTGTCATGGGGACTGCATGCAATATTCACGGCATTGGCGGTTCTGCGGCCATTGGAAAACTTGTCGCTGAGTCGATTTCAGGAGGTGCTATTTCGGCTTATGGAAGTGGCTATGTAGCGGATCGACTTCTGAATATAACGGAGTCATGGGCAGACCAGAAATCTGGAGCAGTCAAAATCTCCGAATCCTACTACACGCTACGAGCGTCATATCGCTGACGGCCTATATAAGGGAGTAAATCAAAATGTTTGAAGATGTTGTCAAGGTTGCCATGGATATTCCGTTGTTTGCTGGACGGACAGCTGCGGAGATTTCCGTAGAGCAGATTGGTGGGCAAACTAACAGCAATTTCTTGATTTCTGTTGATGAGTCCAAGTATGTGCTACGGATTGCTGGTGCTGGTACGGAATTGATCATCAATCGTAAAAGCGATACTGCCAATTCCCGAGTTGCATCGGAAATTGGGGTAAGCACGCAGGTTCTGTTTGCGGACGAGAGCACAGGCGTGATGTTGCGTGAGTTTGTTGAGGGCAAAACATTGGAAAGCGATGATTTTCAAGCCCTAAGCGCCATTGATAAAGCTGCCACAGCCTTGAAAACTGTGCATGAAAGTGGTTGTAAGTTTCAGAGTCGTTTCAACATTATTCAAAATCTCGACGATTATGAAGAAATGATCCGACAGGCAGGTGGCCCGATACCATTAGAATATTTCGAAGTCGCAACTCTCTCTGTTCCCGCTCGAGATGTCATGGCTGGGCTAAAGCTGCCGCTTGCTCCATGCCACAACGATCTCGTTGCTGCAAACTTCCTTGATGTAGGGGAAAGATTCCTTGTCTTGGATTGGGAATATAGTGGCATGAATGATCCTATGTTCGATCTTGCGTCAATGGCAGCAGAGGCATTTTTCACGGCTGAGCAAAATAACCGTTTGCTCGCGAGTTATTTCAAAGGCACAGTGCCGATTGAAGATAAAAGCCGCATGATTGTTTACCGTGTTCTCTGGAATCAGTGGGTAACGCTTTGGAGCATGGTTCAGATCGCAAACTGGAATGTTGGTGATAACTTCTGGGATTGGGGCATGGCCCATATGTCGGAATATGAAAAAGGCGTCTCGGCGAGTGAGTTCGAAGAGAGCGTTAGAATTCTCTCCAAACTATCGGGGTCGGATTAGTCATATGAGCCAGTCTTTCTTGCATACCCACGACCTTCTTGTCGTTGGCGGTGGTGTCAATGGTTGCGGAATTGCCCGTGACGCTGTCGGTCGTGGACTATCGGTTATTTTGTGCGAAAATGGGGATCTTGGTGGTGCGACATCGTCATCATCGACCAAACTTTTCCATGGTGGCCTTCGATACCTCGAGTACTACAAATTCAGATTGGTCCGTGAAGCACTCGTCGAGCGGGAGGTCTTGCTGAATGCGATGCCTCATATTTCATGGCCTCTTCGTTTCGTCCTTCCGATCCAGAAAGGAATGAGACCTGCGTGGCTCCTAAGATTGGGACTTTTTCTATACGATTCTCTCGGAGGTCGGAAACTCCTTCCGGGAACGCGACATCTCGACCTCTCAACAGACGCCGCCGGGCAACCACTGAATGCCCGTTACAAAAGGGCGTTTGAGTACTCCGATTGTTGGGTGGATGATTCCAGGTTGGTCGTTCTCAATGCCCGATCGGCTTCGGATCTGGGGGCTGATGTAATGGTTCGCACACGACTCGTCGATGCGGAGCGTTTGGAGGATAAGTGGATAGCGACGCTTGAAGACAGTCGAACGAACGAGCGTTTCATTGTTTCTGCACGCTGTATAGTCAACGCCGCAGGTCCCTGGGTGGCGGATGTAATCGAAAAAAAACTTCACATAGAATCCCCGGCCAATGTGAGGCTGGTTCGCGGAAGCCATATCGTCGTTCCAAATCTTTTTGAACATGACAAAGCGTACATCTTCCAGAATGACGATGGGCGTATTGTATTTGCCATTCCATACGAGGATGATTTCACGCTGATTGGCACGACAGATGTCGATCACCCAGACCTTAATGAGAA
>MDTG01250933.1_pt1 | contig 10704 bp, 4 predicted proteins | sample 811421 | NCBI WGS metagenome assembly MDTG01 (sample SAMN05326645, study PRJNA326480) | marine metagenome | isolation source: seawater | place: Pacific Ocean: South East | collected 2011
AAGTTCAGAAAAAAATTAGTGAAATAAAAGAAACCAATACATTTATTATTCCACGAGCAATTAGATATAGATATCCTACCATATGTCATACAAATATTTTTTCGTTGATTAAAAGAATTGATGATTATCGACGAAAAATGATTGTTAGCTTAAAAAATGTGAAAAATGATATTCGTTATTTAAATGCATTGCAAGAACACTACAATTATCAAATGCCTGAACATGAGCAAGAAAAAATAGAACAAATGTATGAGAAGAAAAAAGGAATAATGAAAGAAATATTGCGTTTAAAGTCTGCATACAATGTTATTGACCAAATATTTAAACAAGAAATGAAAAATGCTGAATCCGCAAAATTATGGTGTTTATTTTGGAGACAAAATCAAATTGACCCTGAGCATTTAAATAATTTTGTTACGAATTTAATGGACCCATTTCACGATGATTAAATAAATAATTGTTTATGATTATTTATTTAATATTTATTTAATATTTATTTAATATTTATTTAATTATATCTTGCAGCATTACCCCATAAATCTGTGACAGGTATAGGTTCATATACAGGATTACCTTCGCTATATCCTGCTGGTACAACTGGCATACCATCAGCATCTGTTGCAACTACTTTTACAGGCATTCCTTTAACTGAATATACTGTTCCTACACCAGATTCTAAAACAACTGGTTGAACAATTTGTCCTAATTCGAATAAAGTCATATCGCCGTGTTCTAATAAGTGGTTAATCATATCTAATGTTAAACCAGCAGGTTGGCTTTCACCATCTTCAAGAACATTTCTTCCTGATGATTTATGTTCACGCATAGCAAGAATATATGCTGAAAGTAAATGTTGTACAGCTGCAACGCGTGTCATCTCGTGATTATATATAGCGGTAGTAGCAGAATCTTTTGCTACTTCTTTTAACGCTTTAGATGGGTCCTCTTGTACCATTTTTAGACTAGCAACATTTTTAGCAATGTTTAATAATGCAGCATTTTCTTGATAGACATCGACTAATTGTTCTTTTGAAAGGGTGCCACTGAACTCGCCTTGAAATCTATCATTAGTATAGTGTTCATTACCCATTTCCTTAATCATACCGATGCGGTCATGGGCGATGTGGTCAATTGCAGATTCAAGTAATCTATTGTGAATTGTTTCTACCCATGCTGTTGGTTTACTATCACTGGAACTATCGAATAATCCATTGAGTAATGGCCCGTTATGCATTTGTATACCAAAGGCGGATAATACTGTTCTTGCAATAGCACCTTCTTTGCCATATTTTGCAGCATTATCACTTTGATCATCACCTAATTTTACTAATGCATGGAAAAGTTGTTGCATTTGTTCTGGTGTTGCATTACAAACAATATCTTTAACTTCATCAACTACTTTTCTTGATGATGATGAACTCTTGGATAACCCTTGAGTAGGTTGATCACTACCTACGTCATCTCCCATTGCAAATTGTTTGGTTATATCGCTGGCTGCGAAGAAAGCAATAGGGAAATATCTAATATCAGTTCTTGCTGAAGTACCTGCAGCTGTAGTACCAGCAGCAAGTGTTGAAAATAAGGCAGTTTCATTATTGACTAAATTGCTCATTACTGCATTAATAAATACTTTATCAGTATAGTCATCATCACTAGCAATTACACTATTAGTTTCAGTGTTTGCTAAAGCAAATGCACTTCCAGGTGTTGCTGCAAAATCACTTAATTGTGTTGAGCCAACTTCTGCAACATCTACAATATCTTTTGCACATACTGCAATTCTATTAATTACTTTCAATCTTATTGTTAATTTATTTGATACATTATGGTTTGTGTAAATAGAAAATTGTAATCCTTTTGTAATAGCATCTGCTACTGCTGCATTAAATTTAGAGTTTTTGCTTTCAGTAAGGTCCATTTCTGTTGTAGCACTAGCACCAGTTACGACTTGTCCTGCTAAATCCATAAAGAATTTACTATCAATATAGTTACCAGCACCACTGAATGGTGTAGCACCTGCTGCAGTTTTTGTAGCTTCACTAATATCAGTCATAAATTTAGCTTTTACTCTTGATTCAGTTACTGAACCACTGTAATCTGTCTTTCTACCTACAACTTCTAATAATGGTACCATAAGTTGACCAAGTGCGGCGAAGTTATCGTCTACGTAAACCTTTTTCTTTTCATCAGCGTCTAATTGTGATATTACATTAAATGTAGCTAATGCTAAATCATGAGCTAATCCTTCTTTAGAATTTGCAAAGTTGGATGGGCCTTTACTAGCACCATATGGGTTACCGAATTTTTGACTTGAGGCACTAGTGGATGATGCATCTGCACCAAATACAACATGTAAATCAGCAAGAATATCTGCACTACCTAAAGCACCATAACCAGATGTTGATGTATCTGCGTGTCCTACAAGTTTTGTAAGTGCAACAGGGAAACTTGTTAAATCATTCAATAAATTTGATTTTATTGCGTGTTTTAATGGTTCGTTAATTACTGAAGCATTTTGTGATTTTACTAGGCTGCTTACAACTAAATCTTTGGATGTTAACATGTTATTTTCACTATCCAATACAAATTTTGCTTGTCTATCCCAGTATACTAATTGGTGGTAAAGTGTCTTAGATTGTTGATCTGGGTCAATAGGTGTAGTAGCAGCAGTAAGACCAGTTGGCCAGTATTGTCTTCCAGTAAAGAAACTCATTACAGAGGTTGGAATTTGAATTTTACCAGCTTCATCATCTTCACTATTATCGTTGTGTGATTCTAAAATTTCTAGCCATGTTGTTGATTCTTTACCTGCTTCATTTAATACTTTATTAATTAATTCTAAAGCTCTTGTAGAAGCACGATAAGCTGCTGTTGTTGTTTCTTTTCCAGAAGCATTATTTGCTGTTAAAATACTATTTTCATCATCGGTATAACCTAATGCTAATGCTGTTAAAAGACCATTTGTATGGTCAAGTTCCCCATTTTTCATTATTAATTTATTTAAGAAATTAGGTCCATATTTTGATTCAATGATTGTGTTAATATAAGGTGCATCTTTACCATAAGTTACACGACCATTCATCATATTAACATCACTAGCAGTTGAACCACCATTTTTGAATTCATCGTTGCCGGAGACAAGAGCGAAATATGCAAGTGCTTCTGATGCACTACTATCAGTGCCTACAACAGGCATACTACCAAAAGTGGCGGATGGATCTACAGCAATATCAATGTTACTTAATGCAGTTAAACCATAAAGGTATAAAGAATCTAATTCAGCAACTGTTGTTCTACGAGTTGTACTTGTTTGTAATGCAAAAACTGTTCTAATTTGATTATTTGTGAATCCATTGACAAGATCATTTCTGATTTCACTACTTAAAAATTTTAGAACTGTTGCTTTATCCATACCATGAGGAGCTGTTCCTTCACCACCTAACATTTTACTAGCATCACTAGTACCTGATGATGCGCCTTCATATTTAATCATTGCAGCAGTGGCATGAATATATGCCATTCTACCAGCAGCACTATTGTCAAAAATGTTGAATCTTTTTGTTGTAAAACCATTTGTAGATGTTGCATATGTACCACAATAACAGTATTCATTACCACCTACTAATGCCCATTGTGCAACACTAATTGTGTGTGCCTTGTTACCAAAAAGTACAATAGGATCCATATTTCCTGCCATTTGCCAGTAATTTAAAAACCATAAAGCACGAGCTTCAGTACCATCAATGTTCCATTTATTTGTGGAATTTGCAGCTGATTTTGATGATACAAATTCTACAACTGTAGAAGTTACAGTAGCTGCAACACTTGATATTGTTGTGCCAACAGCAACGGTTGAGCCGCTTTTGTTTTCACCATTACGAGCTGTTGTTTCATCTCCTGTAATACCATTGAAAGCAATAGTTAATAATGCTTCGAAAGCACCTTGACCGTTAACATGTTCACTGGTTTTTGCGAAAAGTTTAGCGCTGTTACTTGTGACACCACTTGCTGCACCTGAATCAGGTGTATCATCACTTAAAATTAAATCAAAAGCATCATAGAATTCTTTTGCATCTTCATTTGCCTTTATGTTTGCTGCTTTTACTTCAGGATTTCTGATTAAAGAATTATCTTCTTCTTCAGTGACTGGTAATACTTGTACTTGTAATTTTTCTTCTGCTTTTGTATATAATTCCCAAGTTTTGGTTGCTAATTTTTCTGCTAATTTTTTATCACCTTTAATGTTATATCTTATTTTATCTAATTGGGTAGTTGTTAAACCATCACTACCGTATTTATCTTCTAAGCTTTTGTCTAGAAGCATGTCTTGAACTTGCTCTAAGAGTTTTTGGACATCTGTGCTCACCATTATACTATAAAATAATAAAAAAAAATACGCAGAATTTTTATTATTTATTTAATATTTCATATGCCTTATTTTGAACACTATAGTCTATTTCTCTAAAGTTTGTTACATAATCATCATTAAATTTTGTATAAATATTTTCTATATTAATTTTTCTTAATATTCCTATATTATAACATTTATCTAAATTTATCAATCGACTAATATTTAAAATACTATTATATTCGTTATTCCTAAATATATGTTTGTTTCTCATAACATAGCGTGTATTCCAATAAAATAAATAATCTGTTTTTACTATTCTCTTTATAATTTTATCATTCACATATATATTTTTATTTGCATCAATTTTTGTTATATTTACAAATTTTTCTATTATCGAGTCAAAGCAATTATCAGTTGTCAAGATAAATAATTTATTCATTTTTGGTAAAAATTGTAATGATATAATAAGATTATATACACTTAATGTTGTATTATCAGAAGGAACATACAAATAAGAAATATTAGAATCACTTTCATCATCTAATAAATCTATTTCATTATTTTTTAATCTATTTAATAAATATGGATAATTTCTATAATTTTTATATAAAGCAGAATTACTCTTTATTATATTTTTTATAAAACTTAAATCATCATTAAAATCATTATTTATATATTGAAATGTATCATTATTATTGTAATATTCATCTACAAAATCTTTTAATAAAAAATACTTTCTAAAATCTAAATCACTTATATTTAATTGTTGCAAATATTCATAACGATTTATAAATTTTAATTCATTTTCTTTTTCTAGAGAATTAACTTGTATTGTTTCTATATTTTTATTATTAATACTACTTGAAAAAAGATTATAAATATCTCTTAATTCTATTTTTTCAGTATAAAATAAATAGACAAAATCTGGAGTTACTTTTATTCGGGTATTTATGTAAAAAAATGGATTTTTCTCACTATATTCTTTATAATCAAAATCTAATTCAATATTATAATATTTTTTTTTTTCTATTATCATATTATTGTCTGGTTTTATATCTAATTCTAGTTTCCAATTAGATAAATAATTCATTATATCTAGTCCTCCAGTCTTATAGTAACATAATGTTTTTATTTTTTTTTCATTATTACCTACAAATATAGTCAAATTATTGTTATCAATATTTAATTTATTATTTTCATAGTATATATTCCATTCAAAATTTTCAGGTAAATTAAATAATAAATCTAAATATTTATCATCAAATAAATCGATAAATTTGTAACCTTCCTTTTTAAATGCTTCATAATCATTATTATAAGTATTGAAGTAATGGATATTATATATATTTTTGTAAATCAATATTGTAGGTAAATGAAAAATATCTGAAATATTATATTTTAGTTTAAAATATTTATCATCCATGTCAAAATACTGTAATAATTCTTTACTAATTTCATATACGATTTTATTATATTCTAACGAATTTTCTTCTATTCCTTCTAATTTTTCATTAATTTCTGGATATCTTTTTACATAGGTCACAGCATCAAAATCATTTTTTATATCATATTTTATTCTATAAAACTTATCATCTATTGGTTTATTTTCTAAATCTATTAACTTATATAATTCTATTTTATATTCTAATGTATTTTGGTCATAAATACTTAATGCGTTATCTAAATATCTTTTTGCGTATGTTTCTAAATCAAGTGATGCTGGTACATTATATTTTATTCTATAATATCTTTCATCTAATGGACATAAATCTAAATTTTTTTTTAGATATTTATAATATTTATCAAAATATATGTTTGTAGATTTATTATGCTCTATATTCTCTATTTTATCTTTTAAATTCGGATACATTTCAATGTAAATAGTAGTATCTAGTAATTCATCTATTTGATATAATTGTTTATAGTATGTATTGAAATACGTGTCATTTATTTTATATTCTTGGGTTGAATTATAAAAATTATAAATTTTACATTTTTCTTCAAATATTATATTTTCTCTAACATTTGTAGATAATTTTGATAAAAAATCAATATCTTTTAAATCATTTATTCTTATAACATCTGGATTTAAACTTAAATACAATTCATAATCAAAATACTCTGGAATATTGTAATATAATTTCATATAATCATCATCTAATGGATATTTTATGCTATACATATCATTAAATTTTTCATATAAATATTTTGTTTCTTTACTAATTTTAACATATCTACTTACATCTTCTAATACTTTTTTGCTCATTTCTATTTCACTATATCTTTGCAAGTAAACATCTTTTTTAAATATTTCAGGTATATTATAATGAATTCTAAAATATATATCGTCAAAATGAGGAAAATCATATTTATCTTTTAAAGAATTGTATGCTATATATACAAAATTTCTTTGTTCCTGATTTATTATTTCAAAAAATTCTTTTTTATTTTCAAAAATATAATTGAAACGTTTTATAAATGTTTTTACATTTAATTCTTTTGGAATATTATAATATAATCGATAATATTCATCAGTTAATTGGTTATTTTTTGAAAAATTTTTATATAAATTATTTAATTCATTATTGTTATTGAAATTACAGTTTACATTATGTAATTTACAATATACTACAGGATCAAACAATGGATTATCAATCTTATAATGCATTAAATAATATTTATTATCCACTGGATATTGTTCCTTATATTCACTAAAAAATTTATAAATTTTTCTGTTATTATTTTCTGGTAATAAATACCAATCATATAAATTTTCCCTCCATTTATTGTATTCATCTAAATTATATTGTTCTTGACGTTCTTTTTGTGAGACAACTCTACCATTTCTATGGTCATTTGCATTGTTAATAAATGTTGATAACATAGATTTTTTAGTATTTACTGTTGATATTGACATTGTTGACATTTGTGAAAAAGATGTAATTGATGACATTTGTGAACCTGTTTCCCAGTCTTCGCTATTATCATCATAATTATCATCGTTATATATGTAATTATTTATTTCATTTTCATATCGTTTGTAATATGAATTTGCATCAAAATATGACTCAATATTATAGTATAATCTATCATATGCATCATTTAATGGAAATTCAATATGTCCTGTATTTCGAAAATAACTATATAATTGATCATAAGTAATATTTTCATCCATATTAGTTAGTTTTAAATATACAGTTTCATTAAAATACGGCATTATTCCATATAAATTTCTTAAATATTTTATATATGTCTTTGTTCCAGGCTTTGCATATTTTTGATAATGTCTTAATGCTTTATATTCAGCGTTAATATTTAATTGTTTAATGGTAAATTTATAAATTTTCCAATTAAAATTTTTTAATGGTGTTTTACTTTCATTTATAGACATCGGTTGTGCATGTATACTGTTTGAAACCGGTATATTATTATTTACAACTATTTGACTATTATTAGATGATGATGTTTCAATTACATTATCCATTGTCATTTTTTTTACTTTTGAATACATATATTATACCTATTTATATCAAATATTGAAAAAAAACGAATTAATTATTTACTTAAATTACAATAATTCTTCTTGCAATAATCTTTTATCTTTTTGCACATTTTTTACATAATTATCCATGGAATTTACTTTATTTTTGCTATTTATTTCATTCATACTAAAATGAAATATATAGGTTTCTTTTTTTTGTCCCATTCGATAACTACGTCCAATTGCTTGGTCTTCCACACAAGGATTCCAATGTGGACTCACAAAATATATTTCATTATATTGTTGTAAGTTTAATCCTTCGGAACCTGCTTGTATTTGCATAAGTAATATATCATAATTTTTGTCTATTACTTTCTGACGCGCTCTAATATTGAGTCTTCCACTATATATTCCAACGCTTTTCATGTTATTCTTATACATCATTTCTTTTAATATATTCATTTCTTCATGAAAACTACAAAATACTATTTTTTTATTCTTATTATTCTTTCTTTTTTTTAACGTTTCTATTACACTATCTAATTTACTTTTACTTGTTAACAATATACCATAATCTTCAGACAATTTTCCCTGATTTATCATATACTTAATTTTGGCTTCTAATAGCTTAGGACATACACATATTTGCTTTGCACGCACCATTTGAATTATTTTTTGTTCACCTATACTTTCAAGCCATGCAATATTTTCAGAAGAATAGTTACTTTGTACTAAATTATGTATCTTTTCTGATACATTTTTTTCCAATTCATTTTTCCATTTTACATTTACATTATGATAATGTACTTTCGGTAAATTTATTCCAACATCTTTTTTTAGTCTGCGTAAAATATGATGCTTTCTTAATTCTTTGAATAGCTCATAATTTATGGTTTCTTTATGACTATATCCTAAAATACTAAATAAAGAATGTAAATCACTTGCTTTATTTTGTACAGGTGTACCAGTTAAGAGCCATTTAGAATCACTTTTTAATAGTTTACCGTAAAAATACTTTTTCGATGAACTATTTCTCATATGATGTGCTTCATCATATATTACTCTATTCCACTTAATTGCATATAAATTTTCTCTATTGCGAGGTCTTAATGCACCGTATGTTGTTAATACTATTGCTGCATCTCTCAGTTGTTCTTTTGTAGTGTTTTTGATATTTGAACCATGATATATTAATGCATCATGACCCAATGTTCTTTTTATTTCTTTTTTCCACTGTGTAAGAAGCGGCAACGGTAATACAATCAAAGTATTTCTGACAAAATTGGATACTATTAATCCTAACATGAGAATTGTTTTACCCAGTCCCATTTCATCTGCAACAATACCTCCTTTAGCTATTTGAAATTTTGATATATCAATAAATACTTCTTTATCATCTACTGCAAATGATTCAAGTTGTAATTCACGTTGAATACACCACCAAATTCCTTCTTCTTGATGTTTATTTTTTTTCATGTTATTTCGCTCCAAATATTCATGAAAACGAGTCAATGATTTTTTTTGTAAGGTCATGTTTTTGTAGCAATTGATTTTTTAAATTTTGTTTCAAACTTGAAAAATTTCAATTTTTTTTAATTACATATACATTTGAAATCTTATTTGAAAACTAAACGGCTGATTTTCAAAATTAACAGGGTTTCCTAAGTGATCTCTAAATTTAAATTTTAATTTACTTATAGATTCTGGTGTTTTTAGTTTTAATACTGGTTCAGAATTCCAGTGTTGACCATCTCTTTCGATTGATAAATCATTGTATATTTTAATAAGTGCAAACGATTTATTTACTGTTCCACTGTAATCGTTGTTAACCATATTGTTTGTTGCTTTTGAATAAGGAGTCAACTCATCCATATTATTATACTTTTCAATTTCCATGTGAATATATTTCTCAGTATGCAAAATAAGTACATAGGGAGCCCGTAGTAAATGACGTTCATAAAATTTATCATAAATGCTTCCATAATTCTTCTTTTCAAAGCCTAAATTATATCCCAACCCCCAGTCATTTGGATAAAACCACATTGTATGTTGGTTTTTACAATCTACCTTATATGCAACTTGTTCTTCAAAATATAGTTCAAAATCATCATCTCGATTATGTATTTCTAATTTCTTGGAAGGGCCCAATTTTACTTCAAAGCTTATATAACTTTTATTTTCAGATGCCCACCCAGTATTGAGCAATTGCTTTGTTGTAGCTACATTTAGAGCATCTTCAATGGCTTTTGCCATTTCTTCCATGGAATAAGTACCTTCTGATATTACACACATAATAGGAGCTTGAGTATATCTAGGAACTTTAAAAATAAATGATAAATTTTGATTTTCTTGTGTGAATGTGTGAATATACATGCTAAATTGACAACTTATTAATTCTAACTGGGTTACATTTTTAAATTGTTCTGGTAATTGAATCTCAAAGCAGTCTGAATTTGGCCATTTTTTTATATCTCTATCATTGCTGCTAACAAACAATGTCTTTTCTGTTAATTTGCCTTTTTCTTTTGTTAAACTATACATATAATTAATCTAGTTTTTTATTTTTACATTACTTTTTTTTATAATGATTTTTTCTATACTTACTATAAATGGACGGAAAATGTAAAAATACAACTTTTTCTAGTTATAATCAGTTTAATAAATTATTAGGGTTATGTGTTTACAGAAGAGAAATTCAATCTACTTCATATGCCTATATTGCTGATATTGAAAAAAGAATAGATGCATTTCAACAAAAATATTTACAAACTGAAAATGAAATTATTATAAAAGAAAGTCAACTTATTTCCACTAAATGTCAAGTTACTTTCTTGAATCCAGACCTAGAAGGTTCTCCTCAGAATCCAAGAAT
>MDTG01305877.1_pt1 | contig 10704 bp, 8 predicted proteins | sample 811421 | NCBI WGS metagenome assembly MDTG01 (sample SAMN05326645, study PRJNA326480) | marine metagenome | isolation source: seawater | place: Pacific Ocean: South East | collected 2011
AAGAAAAAATTTTTATAGCTAGAAACTTATCAGATTGCAAATTTATAAATAAAAAATTTGAATTTAATAATAATTATAATGATGAAAATAGACTTAATTTGTTATTTTTTTCAAGAATAGCAAAAATGAAAAACTTAAAGTTTTTAATAAACTTATTATTGCATTTAGATATCAAATTTAAACTCCATATTTATGGGCCGGTAATTGATGAAAAATACTGGAATGATTGTTTAAAAGAATTAAAAAATTATAATAATACTTCTCAACAATATGAATATTTTGGACCAGTTTACTCTAACATTCCAGATATATTTTTAAAAATGGATTATTTTCTGCTGCCTACTCTTGGTGAAAATTTTGGTCATACTATATTTGAATCTTTGTCTAATGGTGTACCTGTAATTATAAGTGATAGAACTGACTGGCATTTAATTAGTTTTGCTAATGAATCAATTATTTCTTTGCCTTTAAATGACAAAAAAATTTGGCAAGATAAAATTATAGAGCTTTCAAAAATAGATAATAAAAAGAAAGAATATCTTAAAAAAAAAGCAATCTCTTTTATCAAACAATATTGTGAGGATAATAAGTCTTTACATGATCATAATAAATTATTCAAAAAATTTAACGTATTATGAAAATTAGAATTCCAAAATCTATTATTTTATTAAGTATTGTATCTTTTTTTTCTTCAATCTTTCTTTTATCCAAATACCAAGGTGGAGATCAATTTTATTATAATTTTCTTTATTCATCTCTTAAAGACATAAATTTATTAAAATTACTATTAGGTAAAGCATTTGAAATTTCAAGAATTGAGCCATTGTCTGGTTTAATTCTTTGGCTAGGTTCAAACTTAGGTATTGATAAAAATTTATATATTTCAATTTTAAATGTTGTTTTAGTCTGCTCTTTATATACCTTTTTAAAAAGAAATTTTGTTTCTTGGCCATTTATATTTCTACTTTTAACAAATTATTACTTTGTTGTTTTATTAACTGCTGCTGAAAGATTGAAAATTTCTTATTTATGTATTTTTTTAGCCCTGATAGTTATAAGTAAAAAAAAATCTGCTTTTTTATTTTTAATAACCCCTTTAGCTCATCTTCAAAGTTTTTTATATTTTCCTAGTGTTTATATAATCACAAATATTTCAAAAAAATTTCCTATTTTTCTTAAAGATTACTTAGTTTCTAGAAAATCAATTTATCTTTTTTTTAGTTCAATTATTTTAGTATTGATTTTATTATTTTTTTTAAGAGATCCTATTTTTTTTAAAATGGAAACATATTTTGGAATGAGATTTCAGATTTCAGTTTTTTTTAGAATAATTGCAATACATGCTATTTTAATTTTTCTTTCCAAAAGAAAATATTTATCATTTTTTGTAATGCTACCATTTTATCCAATGATTTTTTTTCTTGGGGATGAAAGAATAAATATGATGGTTTTTTCTATTTTTGTATATATTTTAATTGCTGAGAAAAGATTACACGGCTTATTAGTTTTCTTAATATTGTCTTATTTTTCTATTAAAACCATTTTTTTTATAAAAAAAATTATAATTTATGGTAACGGTTTTTATAATAACTAGATAATATACACCATAATGAAACAAGTTATTCAGTCGTTAAGATCTGGAAAAACATCTTTAATTGAAACACCAGTACCAAAAGTTTCTCCTGATACCATACTAATTAAAACTTGCAAGACTCTCATATCTTCTGGAACAGAGAAAATGTTAATTGATTTTGGTAAATCTAATTTACTTAAAAAGGCATACAAACAGCCTGAAAAAGTCAAAATGGTATTAAACAAAATTCAAACAGATGGTTTACAACCTACTATCGAAACTGTTTTTAATAAATTAGATCAGCCCTTACCATTAGGATATTGCAATGTTGGAAGAGTAGTTGATATAGGATCAAATATAAGAAATTTTAGCGTAGGAGATAGAATAGTTTCAAATGGAAATCATGCTGAGTTTGTAACTGTTCCAAAAAATTTATGTGCCAAGATTCCAAAAAATGTTTCAGATGAAGAGGCTGTTTTTGCAATATTAGGATCAATTGCTCTTCAGGGATTGAGAAATACTGAGCCAACTTTAGGCGAGTCCATTGTTGTCTCAGGTTTGGGTATTTTAGGGTTACTTACGGTTCAATTACTTATTGCAAATGGTTGTAAAGTCTTAGGATTAGACTTTGACAGCAATAGATTATCTTTGGCCCGTGAGTTTGGGGCAGATGTGTTTAACTTATCTAACTCAAAGAATTTAGTTTCTTTTGTAGATACATTTTCAGATAATAGAGGAATTGACGCCGCAATAATAACTGCAGCAACAAGTAGCAATGAACCAATCATGCAAGCAGCTGAAATCTGTAGAAAAAGAGGTAGAATAACTTCAGTTGGAGTAACTAGTTTAGAATTACCTAGAGATTTATTTTATAAAAAAGAACTTACATTCAAAGTCTCTTCCTCTTATGGACCTGGAAGATACGATATTAATTATGAACAAAAAGGTCAAGATTATCCAATAGCTTATGTAAGATGGACAGAGCAAAGAAACTTTGAGGCAATTCTTGATTTAATATCAAAAGGTTCACTTAATGTTAAGCCTTTGATTACAAAAAAATTTGAGATAGATGACGTAGATAGTGCTTACAAATTACTAGCAAGCGACAAACCATCTTTAGGTATTATTTTAAATTATAATAATCATGAGAATCATGAGGATTTAATTCAATTAAATTCAAAAGAAAAACAACATTCTGAGGATATTTATAAAGATAAAATAAATATTAAAAATAAATTAAATGTGGCTTTCCTTGGTGCTGGAAATTATGCTTCAAAAATTTTGATACCTTCATTTAAATTAACTAATGTAGAATTTAATTCAATAGCATCTAAAACTGGTTTGAGTTCTTCGTATTTAGGGAGAAAGTTTAAATTTAAAGAAGTTACAACTAGTGCTGATCGCATAATTAACGATAAAGCGAATGATATAATTGTAATTGCAACTCGACATGACACTCACGCAGATTTTATTTTGAGAGCAGTTAGTCAAAATAAACATATATTTGTTGAAAAGCCTCTTTGTATAAACTCTAAAGAATTAATGAAAATTAAAAAACAATATTCTCACTCTAAATTATTAATGGTTGGTTTTAATAGAAGGTTTTCTTTGTTGTCGATAAAATTGAGAGAATTAATGAAAAATAAAAGTTCTCCATCAAATTCAATTTATACTATCAATGCGGGAGATGTGCCCCTAGATCATTGGACACAGGATACCTTGTCAAGTGGTGGACGTTTGCTAGGAGAGGCTTGTCACTTTATAGACCTACTGCGTTTTATTCATAATTCACCTATTGTAAAATATGATATAAAAAAGATGTTCAGTGCTAAAAAAGATAGTTTTTTAATTTTTTTAGAGTTTATGAATGGCTCTACAGGAATTATAAATTATATTACAAATGGATCTAGAAAATTTCCAAAAGAACGAATTGAAATTTTTTCAAATGGTAGTGTTTTGGTGTTAGATAATTTTAAATCTTTAAAGGGTTATGATTGGTTAGGATTTAAAAAGAAAATGTTATTCATGCAAGATAAAGGTCAAAAAAATTGCATCAAATCTTTTGTAAATGCTATTTATAATAATGAGCCATCGCCTATACCTATTGAAGAAATTTTTGAAGTAACTCAAATTACAATTGATTTAGCATACTAGTCTTTGAATAAACTTTTACTTTACTTTCATACAATTCGCTTTTTGAAATTTAACCAAATTTGGTTTCGGATATTATTTAAAATCTATAAACCAAACATTGTTTATAATAAATTACCAAAAGTTATTAATATAAAAAATAAATTTATTAAATTTCCTTTTAAAGAACGATCATATTTAGGAAATAATATTTTTCTTTTTTTAAATAAAAAATCAAAAATCTCTTTATCGGGTTGGGAATATAAAGATGATAGTTCTTTATCAAAATTATGGTATTACAATTTACATTATTTTAATTATTTAAATACAAATAACTCAGATGATCATTTTTATGAGCATAAAAAATTATTAATAAAATGGATAAATGAAAATAAACCTTTTATTGGTACTGGATGGGAACCTTATCCTACTTCTTTAAGATTAGTTAATTGGGTAAAATGGTTAGTAAATTTTAACAATCCTCCAAAAGTTTTTATTCACTCCTTAGTATTGCAAGCTAGGTGGCTTTATAAAAGACTTGAATTACACTTGATGGCTAATCATCTATTCGCAAATGCTAAAGCACTTATTTTTGTTGGAGTTATTTTTTCTGGGAATGAAGCAAAAAAGTGGTTAACCAAGGGTTTAACAATAATTCTAAAAGAGCTTAAAGAACAAGTTTTGGAGGATGGAGGTAATTTTGAAAGAAGCCCGATGTATCATGCTATATTTCTGGAAGATATTTTAGATATAATTAATTTGTCACAAACATTTCCAAAAACTATTACTAATAGCTATATCAATCAACTATCAAGAATATCCATAAAAATGTTAAATTGGTTAAGTCACATGAAACATCCTGATGGTGAAATTTCGTTTTTCAATGATGCTGCTTTTAAAATAGCTCCTAATTATCTTGAATTGAAAAAATATTCAAAACGTTTAAAAATAAAATTATTAGATCAAAATAAGTCTTTTATCCATTTAAGAAATAGCGGGTATGTCAAATTTGATTACGGATTAGCTTATTTATTAATTGATATGGCCCCAATTGGCCCAAAATATAATCCAGGACATTCTCATGCAGATACCCTCTCTTTTGAGCTTTCAATAAAAAAAAAACGATTATTTGTTAACTTAGGTACCTCATCGTATGAAGCGGGTCCGATTAGGCATAAAGAAAGAAGTACTTGTTCGCACAATACTGTTGAAATTGATGGATTAAATTCATCAGAAGTATGGGATAGTTTTAGAGTAGCCAGAAGGGCAAATCCTTTTAACCAAAAAGTTAACTTTTCAAAAAATAAAAAAATAATATCTTGTTCTCATGATGGATACTTAAGAAATGGTTTAAAAATTGTTCATCAACGTAAATTTATCCTTTCTGAAAAATCATTAATGATTAATGACTTAATTGATGGTAAATTTAATTTTGCAAGTGCATTTTATCATTTACACCCATCAGTAAATATAAATACTATTAATCAAAATGAATACCAATTAATTCTTGAAAATGATATTATAACATACTTTTATATTGAAAGTGGTTCGTCAAAACTAATTAATAGTTATTACTCTCAAGAATTTGGAAAGAGAAAAAATTCTAAAACAATAAAAATAAATTTTATATCGAATAACTTAAATATAATAATTAATTGGGATGCAAATTAAGAAAAAAATAATAATTGTTTTTGGTACTAGACCTGAGGCTATCAAATTAGCCCCTGTAATACATGAGTTAAAAAAAAATCAAAAAGATTTTTTGTGTAAAGTTTGTATTACAGCCCAACATCGAGAAATGTTAGATCAAATTTTAAAAATTTTTGAAATTAAGCCTGATATAGATCTTAACTTAATGAAAAAAAAACAAAGTTTATCCGATATCACAGCTTTGATTATAAAGTCTATGCAAAAAGTTTTTGAAAAATTTAAACCAGATTTGGTTATTGTACATGGTGATACAACTACTTCTTTTGCTACATCTTTAGTTTGTTTTTATAATAATATTAAATTAGCTCACGTTGAAGCGGGTTTAAGAACTAATAATTTAAACAAACCTTTTCCTGAGGAATTTAATAGACAAATTATTTCAAAATTAAGTTCTATTCATTTCGCCCCTACTTACCAAAATAAAAAAAATCTTTTATTAGAAGGGGTAAGCCCTAAAAATATATATGTCACTGGAAATTCAGTTATCGATGCTTTATTTTGGATCCAAAGAAAAATTGATTCTAATAAATCTTATAATCAGAAATTAAAACAAAAATTAGATCAGATTCTAAAATTTGACTGGATTAATGATAGTTATATTTTAATAACTGGTCATAGAAGGGAGAACTTTGGAAAAGGATTTTCTGATATTTGTAAAGCTCTCAAAGAGCTATCTTTAAAATACCCAAAAATTCATTTTATTTATCCTGTTCATTTGAATCCAAATGTAAAAAATTACGTCTTAAAAATTCTAAAAAATAAAAAGAATATTCACCTCATACCACCTCAAGAATATGAAATGTTTATTCTTTTATTGAAATATTCTTTATTAATAATGACTGATAGCGGAGGCATACAAGAAGAAGCCCCAAGTTTTGGAAAATTTGTTTTAGTTATGCGTGATGTCACAGAGAGACCAGAGGCTATAAAAACTGGATTAGTAAAATTAGTAGGTACCAATAAAACAAATATTATTAAAAATGTCTCATTTTTAATTGATAATTGTATTTTTAATTCTAAGAAAAAAAATACTTCTAATCCATATGGAAATGGTAATTCTTCTATTAAAATTGTTAAAATAATAAAAAATTTATTTAAATGAAAAAAAAGATCAGTGTAATTGGATTAGGATACATAGGTTTACCTACTTCTGCAATTCTTGCCAAAGCTGGTTATGAAGTCTCTGGTATAGATATAAATGAAAAAGTAGTAGATACAGTCAACAATGGTAAAATTCACTTTAAAGAACATAATCTTGATAAGCATGTTAAAGATTCAGTAAATAGTGGTAATTTAAAAGCATTTACAGAGCATCAATATTCAGACATCTATATAATCTGTGTTCCAACACCACTTCATCAGTCTGAGACTCGTTATTTACCAAACATAGACCATGTACTTAAAGCAACAAGAGATATATCAAAATTTTTAAAAAAAGGAGATATAATTATCCTTGAGTCTACTTCCCCTGTAGGAACTACTGAAAAAATAAGAGATATGCTCATAGATTTAAACGTCGATGTAAAAGAGCTAAATATAGCTTACTGTCCTGAAAGAGTATTGCCGGGGAACATTTTATCAGAATTTATTTTGAATGATAGGATTGTTGGAGGCTTAACAGCTGAGGATAGTAAAATAATCTCTGATTTTTATCGCACATTTGTAAAAGGAAATGTTTATCAAACTAGCTCTAAAATAGCAGAGATGTGTAAACTTGTTGAAAATAGTTTTAGAAATATAAATATTGCTTTTGCAAACGAACTTTCAATTCTAAGTTCAGAAGAAAATATAAGTGTATGGGAGTTAATTTCTCTAGCGAATAAACACCCAAGAGTTAATATATTGCAGCCAGGTACAGGAGTAGGAGGCCATTGTATTGCCATTGATCCTAAATTTTTAGTTGCCAGTAATCCTAAAAGCTCATTATTGGTTAATAATGCAATTAAAATTAATGAAAATAAAACAGATTGGGTATTTTCTAAAATTAAAGAAAAAATATTGGAAATAAAAGAAAAATCAGGAAAGGGGTCATTGTCTATTGCCTGTTTGGGCCTGACTTTTAAGCCCGATATAGATGATATTCGTGAGTCAACGTCATTAAAAGTAGCGATAAAACTAAAGAAAGCAGGGTTCGAAATAATTAGTGTAGAACCTAATTTGAAATATTTTAAAGAACTTAAATTATATAGTTTAGATCATGCGCTTAATAATTCAGATTTAATTGTCATACTTGTTAAACACAAAGAGTTTCTAAATTTAAATTTAGAAGAAATTAAAAAAAGCAAAGATGTTCTTGATTTTGTTGGATTAAATTCTTGAAATGAAAATACTTATTTTGAGTTTTTACTATCCTCCAGATATAGGGCCTGGCCCACTCAGGGCAAAATCTATAGCTGAAACACTTAAAAATATAAAATTTAAAGAAAAAGTAGAGATAGATGTTTTTACAACTATGCCTAATAGGTATGGATCTATAAAAACCACAGCGCCAAAATTAGAACAAATATCTAATTTATCAATTCATAGATTTAAAATTCCTGCTCATAAAAATGGAATGATAGATCAATCTTTTTCTTTTCTTAGATTTGCTTTTAGTGTTTTAGTAAGTTCAAGAAATCAAAATTGGGATATTATCATAGCTACCTCTTCTAGATTAATGACTGCTAGCTTAGGTGCATATATAGCTTATAAAAAAAAAGCTAAATTATACTTAGATATTAGGGATTTATTTGTAGATACTATCAGTCAAGTTTTAAGCAATAAGATTAGTATATTGATCATACCTCCTTTGAAAATAGTTGAAAAAATAACTTTTAGCTCTGCCAATAAAATTAATATCGTTTCTGAAGGTTTTTTAAAATACATATTGAATTATTTGCCTATTTCAAGAATAACAACTTTTCCTAATGGCATAGATAGCAAATATATTTCCGATAAAAGGTTCTACCAAAAGTTTAATGATCCAATTAGGATAACATACGCCGGTAACATTGGTGATGGCCAAGGTTTGCATAAGATCATTCCTAAAATTGCAAAAACTTTTGGAGATAAAATCTCTTTTAAAATTATTGGAGATGGCAGTAAAAAAAAATTTCTAATTGAAGAAATTAAAAATAATAAAATATTCAATGTTGAATTTCACAAACCTATTTCGAGAGACAAATTAATAAAAATTTATAATCATTCAGATATCTTATTTCTTCATTTAAATGAATTTAATGCTTTCAAAAAGGTTTTACCCTCAAAAATCTTTGATTACGCTCTTACAAATAAGCCAATTCTTGCAGGAGTTTCTGGTTATGCTTCAGATTTCTTAAAAAAAAACCTCCCAGGTGTAGAAATATTCAGACCATGTGATATTACTAATATGAAAATAGCCTTTGAAAAAATACTAAATGGCCCAAACTTTTACGATAGAAAAAATTTTAGAATTAAATTTAATAGGCAATCTATAATTCAAAAATTTTGTAAAAATGTGTTGAGTCTATGATTTATTTTGTTAATTATTAATATTTAATGATATCAAATCTTTATGTATAATAATAAACTTAGAGAATTCTTAAACGAAGATATAGACATAATTTTTTTACTCATTAAACTTTATAAAAAAAAATTTATTATTCTTGTAAGCTCTTTTTGTTTTGTTTTGTTTTCTCATTATTACTATTCTTCTTCAAAAATCCATAAATATAAGTCAATAATAGAATTTGAATTTAACTTCGAAACATCTTTTGCAAAAGACGAATTTCATAAAATGCAATTGAAGAAGTTTTTTTTCGATAAAAACTTATTTATTGAATGGAAAAATCAAAATAAAGAAGTTGAACTTAAATATAATGATATCGTTCCATACATTACATTAAATAATATTGATTTCTCAAATAAAGGTAGGGGTCTAGTTTCCTTCGATAACGAAAAGAATATTATTGAGGTATACTCCGGAGATTATTTTGTTATAAATTCTGTTCATAGTTATTTGAATTATTTATCTCCAAAAGTCACTGATTATTATGCAAATATATTGGAAAATATTTACGGTCTTAATGATAAAAATTTAAAAATTAAATTAAAAGATTACAAAGAAAATCTTAACTTTAACTTTTCAGAAAGCAGTAAAGATATCATTGATAAGGCTTATTTGAGTCAAATGAATATTATAGATATAAAAATGCCTACTATTCCTATGAAAGTTAGTATATCCTATTTGAGTTTCAATATATTATTTTTATTCTTAGGTTTTATAACCAGCACACTTATAGTTTTACTTTTGCCCAATAATAAAATCAAAAAATCAAAACGTTAACAAACAAGCTTATCAATTATTTTTCCAAAATGTAGGAACTAAAATAACTAGTATTGTTAGCATTTCTAGTCTTTCGAGAAACATTGTTAAGGTTAATATGATTTTACAATTACTATTTAGAGAACTGTAGTTACCGTTAGCTCCAATAGTATCTCCTAATCCAGGTCCGACATTTGAGATAGCAGAAACCACAGCAGGATATAGAAGTAATAAAATCTAAACCATTAAAAGCTAGCAGTAGAGCTAAAAAAGAAAAGTAAAAATATGAATAAAAAAAAATATTAACTAACTTAAATGTTGATTCTGTAATTTTCTTGCAATTAATCTAGCTTACAATAATAGAATAAGATGTCAGTATTTGATTTTTCTTGATTTTATTAATGCTGATGTGTCGCATTTATACCACAGCTTTTTTTTTGGAATTAATACACAAAGTAGCTCATGACAGCTTTTCTCTTTAAAAAATCTATCTTATTATAGAATTTATGATTTTGTTGATTTGATTTAGTATTAGCTGTAAAAATTGTAGAATTATTTAAATAGCTTATATTATTTCCAATATAGACATTTTTTTAAAAATTATGATTAAAAATTTCTTTCAAATCTCCGATTTATCCAAAGATGATATCAATGCTATTTTAAGGATTGAGGTATCTCCTAAAAAACTTGCGGGCAAAAACATCGGTCTACTTTTTGAAAAATATTCAACAAGAACGCGATTATCCTTTTCTGCTGGTATTCATAATATGGGTGGTAAATATATTGATTTGAGATTTTCAGAATTAAACATTAGTAGGGATGAAAGTTTCGAAGACACTTTTCGGGCCTTTAGTTGTTATTTAGATGGTTTAATTTATCGTACCACGGATCATCAAAAATTAATTACTGCATCTAAATATTTTGAAAATCCTATTATTAATGCTCTTAGCGATATTTCACACCCCTGTCAAATCTTAAGTGATTTATTAACTTTAAAAGAACATTTTGG
>MDTG01008108.1_pt1 | contig 10703 bp, 10 predicted proteins | sample 811421 | NCBI WGS metagenome assembly MDTG01 (sample SAMN05326645, study PRJNA326480) | marine metagenome | isolation source: seawater | place: Pacific Ocean: South East | collected 2011
TGATTTCTTTTTTGTTTGGAAACACTATTTGATTTTGGAGAAACATTAGGTGCCATTATAGATTTAAATACTGTAGTTGAACCACAATACGGGCATTCAATAAATTTTTTTCTTTTCTGCAATTCAAAAGATTTAGAGTCATCAAAACTAGCCTCAAATATGTGATTGTTTTCGCATTTTATGTCAAATTTAATCATAGTTTTTATTTAATATTTAAATACTAATTTTCAAGCTAGTTAAAATTTCTGTCATGTTTTAACACAGGTATAGCGTCTTGAAAATTTTTAACACTATTTAAGTTTATTTCACAATTCAGTACAATTTCTGCATCAGTGGCTTCGGAGATTATCTCCCCCCATGGGTTAACCACGAGACTGTGGCCATAAGTCGATCTTTTCTCTTCATTAATACCCCATTGATTTGGCGCTATAATATATACGCCATTTTCAATTGCTCTAGCTCTTAGTAGACAGTGCCAATGTGCTTTACCAGTTGTATATGTAAAAGCTGAAGGTACAACGATTGCTTTACAAAATTTTTTAGATAACTCCCTATAAAGCTTTGGAAAACGTAAATCATAGCATATTGAATGCCCAATTAATTCTCCATTTACCTCCATACACTTAAGGGATGAGCCTGGGGTATAAATATCACTTTCATTATATTTTTCATTATTTTTTAATATTACATCGAACATATGTATCTTGTCATAATAAGAAGTAATTAAACCATTTGAACTAACTAATATAGACCTATTATAAAAATTTTTATTTTCTTTAATCGGCAAGGATCCTAATAGAATGTTAACTTTATTTTCTTTGGCTAAATTTTGATAATGAACTATGTACGGATGTTCCATAGTGAAAAAAAATTTTTTGGTATTTGATAAAAACAAAAAACATTCCGGAAGTAGAATAAAATCAGGATTATAAAATAATGATTGTTTAATAAGGCTATCAACTTTTTTAAAGTTTTTTTCTATTTGAGATCCAACAGTTAACTGTATAAGAGAAATTTTCATTAATCTTTAAAAGAATATAAATTGAATGAAGTTATTTCCTTAGTGGCCTTATGAATTATAAGTAATTCATTAGGAAGTAATGAAATACTATGATTGGCAAATAAAATATAAGTAAATTCTTTTTTATTTCTCATAAGACTTATTTTAAGTGTTTTATTGTTATTTATTAGAACTGAAGGCTTAATGGCGGTGTATTCAAATCTTTCTTTATTTGTTTTAGAAACTACTGGAATAAATTCAAAATTAAATTTTTCAATATCTTCATAGAAGTTTAATCTTTTTTGATCTAAGTTAAATCTTGATAACATTAACTATAAAATAACATAAATTGGATATATTTAATTTAAAAAAAAGGCAAAGTCGAAAAAAATTATTTTTTGATCAAAATAATATTCTCTCATCTGTTGGTGATAAACTTATTAATTCAAAGATAAATTTTGTTAAAAAAACTCCAAGTAAATTATTAAATTTTGGAGATAAATTTACACTTAATAATTATTTAGATAGAACATTATTAATCAGAGATTTTGATGAATTAAAAAATAATACCCGACAATTTGAAGCTTTTGTAAGCAATTTTGATTTACAAATTTACATAAACCAAATAGATATATTTCACCACATATATAATTCATTAGTAACAAATGGCTTTTGTTGTTTCAATTTAATAACAAAAAATTCCTTTGTAACATTAATCAAAATTTTCCACGAAATTGATGTGGCCATTTTTGATGGTGCTTTTAGAAGATTTGGGCCACTCTACGACATTCAAGATATTATTGAAAAATTAAATAAAAACAAATTTAAGGAAACTGTTGTTAGTACTGAGTATTTAGAGTTAAATTATAGTTCTTTGGCAAAAATGAGATTGGATTTCAAAAAATTTGGTATTTCAAACTATTATAAAGATAGAATTACATTTAAAAAAGATTTTTATATAAAATCTAATCGTATATTCGAACATATAATAAAAAAAAATAGCTATTTTCCATTAGAATTAGAGATTGCTACATTTACTACATGGAAATAATAATTAATTAGTATAAATCTAAATAAATGTTTCAAACTTTTAGTAAATACTTAATTAATAAAAAAAATAATAAGCTTATTAATGATCTATCCAATAATTATTTAAACCGAATAAATAAATTAGAAGAAAAAATTATAAAACTTAGCAAAGAAGAAATATGCCAAAAAATAAATCAAATACGTGATCAAAATTCTATAAGTGATATTTACGAATTAAGTGAAGATGATTTATGTTTAGCGTGCGCCATTACCCGAGAGGTTGCTAAAAGAACTATTGGACTAAGACATTATGACATGCAAATAGTTGGTGGTTTATCACTTTATTTTGGATTTATTGCTGAAATGAAAACAGGTGAAGGTAAAACATTAGTTGCCACAATACCTGTAATTCTTAACTACCTTATAAATAAGAATGTTCATTTGATTACAGTTAATGATTATCTAGCTAAAAGAGATTCTCTTTGGATGGATCCTATTTATAATTATTTAAATATTTCGAATTCTTATATCCAAGGTGCTCAAGAAATTGATGAAAAAGTTAAAAATTACAAATCTCATGTAGTTTATGGAAATAATAATGAATTTTGTTTTGATTATTTAAGAGATAATCTTAGGTCTTTAAACTACCCAAAAGTGCAATCTGGTCATCAAATTGCAATAATTGATGAAGCAGACTCAGTTTTGATTGATGAGTCAAGATCCCCGATTGGTATATCTGGTCCAGTTAAGACACCTATCCACTTGTTCAAAATTTGTTATGAACTTACAGAAAATTTAATAACTAGTGATGTTGAAATTAAAGAAGAAAAGAAATCAGTTTTATTAAATGATGAGGGCATCAAAAAAATTGAGTTTAATTTAAAAAAGGCAAATCTTCTTAAAGGCAATAGTATGTTTGATAATGAGAACTTAGAAATTATTCAAATTATTAATCAGTCACTTAAAGCAAGATTTATTTTTGAAAAAGATAAAGATTATGTTGTTAAAGACAAAAAAATCATAATTGTAGATGAATTTTCAGGAAGACTTACTGAAGGAAGAAGGTTTGGTGAGGGTTTACACCAATCTCTGGAGGCTAAAGAAAATATCCAAATACAAGCTGAAAGCATTACACTAGCAAGTATAACATTTCAAAACTTTTTCAAATTGTATGAAAAAATATGTGGAATGACAGGAACTGCTTTAACTGAAGCAGAAGAATTTCAACAAATATATGGACTTAATGTAGTTGAAATACCAACAAATAAACTAATGATAAGAAAAGATAAAAATGACAGGATATATAAGACTCAAAAAGAAAAATATGACTCCGTTGTAACTTTAGTTAAAGAGAAACATAAATTAGGTCAACCTATTCTTATTGGGACAACATCTATTGAGAAATCGAATGTCATTTCTGAAAAATTAAAAGCTGAGGCCATCCCACATAACGTATTAAATGCAAAAAATCATGAGAATGAGGCTGAAATTATTGCTGCAGCTGGCAGACTAAATCAGATAACAGTTGCCACCAACATGGCAGGAAGAGGCACAGACATAAAACTTGGAGGAGATCCAAATCACAAACATTTTGATGAGTCAGAATATCAAAAAGTTATAAGTTTAGGTGGTTTATGTATTCTTGGAACTGAAAGGCATGAAAGTAGAAGAATCGATAACCAACTTAGAGGTAGATCAGGTAGACAGGGCGATCCTGGGGAAAGTATTTTTTTTGTATCGTTAGAAGATGATTTAATGAGAATTTTTGGCTCTGAAAAACTTCAAAGTATGTTATCAACTCTTGGACTAAAAGAGGGAGAAGTTATTGAGCACAAATGGTTAACATCATCTATTGAAAAAGCCCAGAAAAGAGTAGAAGGTCATAATTTTGATATTAGAAAACAATTAATAGAATTTGATAATATTGTGAATAATCAGAGAAATATAATTTACTCAAAAAGAGAATTGGTTATAAACGATGATATCATTAACTTTATTGAGGATACTGAGATTGAATTCATTGATAATTTACTGGAAGAGGATGAAAAAGAAATAGATCAGTTTATTTTAAGTTTACCATTCATTAATAAAAATTATAAAACTGATAAAGAACATTATCATAATACTTTTAAAGCTATAAAACAGACCAATTTATTAAATCATAAGGATGCTTATTTTTTTATATTAAAGCAAGTTTGTCTATCAATTTTAGATAAAAATTGGCAAAACCACCTTCAAGACTTAAATAATATTAAGCTAGGAGTAAGCCTATCAGGAATTGGAGGTAAAGACCCTATTAATGAATTTAGAAAGTCATCGTTTAATGCATTCAATTCAATTATTTATGAAATTCAAAAACAAATAGTTCTAGTTTCAAATAATATAGATCTAGATAAAAAGAAAGAATTTAATGAAGCAGAAATTGTTGATAAGTTTGATAGAAAAAAAATAGGAAGAAATGAGCAGTGTCCATGTGGCTCAGGCAAGAAATATAAACAATGTCATGGCAAAATTATTACTCAAGGTGTGTAATTTAAGTATCTTTTATTCCTTTCTGAAACAACTAATGATATGTCTTTCTCTCTCAATTTATTGAGATTGTCTATTAAAGATTTTTTTAACTGAGAGGATATATTTAAATGATCTCTGTGTGCGCCACCAATTGGTTCTTCAATTATTTCATCAACAATTCCTAAACCCAAGCAGTCTTTGGCAGTAATTTTTAAAGAATTGGAAGCTATCTCAGCATAGTCTGAAGATTTCCATAATATAGATGAACAGCCTTCTGGAGAAATTACAGAGTATATAGAGTTGCTCAGCATAAGTACTTTATCACTTGTTGCTAAAGCAATAGCTCCGCCCGATCCGCCTTCTCCAATAATTACAGAAATGCAGGGGGTTTCACAATTAAGAGCTGTTTTCATGGATTTTGCTATAGCTTCAGCCTGGCCTCTTTCTTCGGCATCTTTGCCTGGGTATGCGCCTGAGGTATCTATAAAGCATATCAAAGGTAAACTTAATTTAGACGCTAATTTCATAATTCTTTGAGACTTTCTATATCCTTCAGGTTTTGCCATTCCAAAATTGTGTTTTATTCTGGAATTCATGTCATTACCTTTTTCTGTACCAATCATTAAAACTGGGAGGTTATCTAATAAAGCCATTCCAGAAATTACTGCGCTATCCTCAGAATATAACCTATCTCCATATAGTGGTATAAAATTAGTAAAAATATTATTGATATAATCTTTTGTTTTAGGTCTTTGAGGATGTCTTGCAATCTTCACAATTTGCCATGGCGTTAAATTTGAGTAAATCTTTTCAAGTTCGTTCTTCTCCTTTTCAAGAATAGATTTTAACTTTGATGATATATCAATACCATTCTCCTCAGATATTTTTTGAAGGGATTTTTTTTCACTTTCAAGTTTTTCAAGTTTTTCTTCAAAATCAAGATAAAACATTTTGAGACTATAATTTATTTTTTAATGGATGATAAGTCTGTAAAGCAGACTTTTTTAGAGATTTAGCAACTTTAGTATAAATTTCTGTGGTTGAAATACTTGAGTGGCCCAATAGTTGTTGAATATGTCTTATGTCAGCATCATTCTCTAACATCGAAGTTGCAAAGGAATGTCGGAAAACATGAGTTGAAATTTTGTGATTTATTATCCCCATTTTAAAAGATTTTTCTAAAAATTTATTAACAGCACGTACTGAAATTTTTTTTCCTTTAATACTAAAAATATAACCTTCATCTTTCTTTATTGCGTATAAAGATTTAAGAAACTGATTTGTCAGATAAGATTTTCTCTCTTTTGAACCTTTTCCATAAATATTTATAGTCATATTAGACTTTGATAAATCTGACCATTTTAAAGCTAAAGCTTCAGATATTCTTAAACCAGATAAATACATCAATTTAAAGATATTCAAATAGATATTTTTATTTGGAAAATCTGAGTTATTTAATAAATCAAAAATTTTATTAACTTCAACTTTTGAAATAGCTTTTGGTATTTTTTTTGAACTACTTAAAGATTCAAAGATATCTAAATTGATATCTTTTATAATTTTTTCAGAGTGAAGAAATTTCAAAAAGTTTTTAATAGATGATAACTTTCTATTTATACTATTATTAGTTAAGTCTTGTTTTCTTAAAAATGAAATATATTTTTCAATATTTTTATCAATATTATCATCTTTAATAAAAAAATTTAAAAATTGTTTCAAATCGACTAAATAATTATTGATAGTATTTTGAGAGAGGTTTTTTTCTGATAATAAAAATTCTTTATATAGTTCTACATTAACTTCTAAATTCATAAATTAGATAAATGGACTTTGAAAAATAGCTTTAAGAATTCATTCTCTAAATATTCATTTTCGATCAAATATTTATTAATAAAATAAAGATCAAATTCATTTAAACTGTAATAATCCTCGCTTAGTTGGATATAATAGATATAGCTTTCAATTAAATTAAAATTCTCAGAAAGATAAAATAAATATATAGGATCAACGAGAACTTCTTTTTTTTCTTCAATATATGATTTTTCTATATCCGAAAATTTTATATTTCCGTTTAAAAAAAAGAATCTCATTAAAGGGCTTTTTAAGTCATTTCTTTTATCAGAATAAAGTTCGGAATTAGAATTTGATGTTAAATATCTTTTTAAACCCAATGCAATATAATTATATTCTATGTTTTCTGATTGAACTTCCGTTAAAACTACTTTTAAATTTTCAAGAAAAGAGGAATTCTCATATAGAGAAAGTAAAATTAATGCATTCATATATTCTAAATTTCTTGGTGTAATTCGCATTTCTCTAAATTGTTCATATATTAATCGTGATAAATCATATAGGTCTAATTGAATATTAGGAATGTACTTTTCTAATATGGCAAGTTTTTTATTATAATTTATTTCTTTATTAATTTCATTGAACATTAATAATTCAACAGATTTTTCACTTAAATTTGAGAGTAACGATAAATACTGTGAGTTATTTAAAACTCTATTTTTATATAAGTAATTTAATTCATATATTTTTAAATCATTAGATTTTCTGTATAACTCTAATTCAAATATATTTGAAATATATTCTAAATAAATATTAGATTCATCTTTCAACGAAAGTATGAAAAGATCTATAATTCCTAGCTCGGATAAATTATATTCACCATTAAGATCTTTTTTGTTTAAGTAATCATTCAAAAGAAAAGTATTTAATTTATCAAATTCTTCTTCACTATATATTTCTAATAATAAAGAGATCTGCTGATTTTGTTCATTTTTCAAAAGGCAAACAATATTAAACTGAATTAAATTATCAAAATTTTTTTGATTACTATCTAATAGACTTAAGTATTCGCATAAATTCTCTATCTGATTTGACTCAAAAAGGTATGAGAGATATGATTGATTTATTTCGGGATCTTGAAAGCTTTCAAATAAAATTTTTTCAAACAAACTAGAATTAATTTGGAAGCCATATGGTTTATTTGAAAATATCTTTATTTTTTTAAAGAAAAATTCTTTATTATTAGAATATTTTGGATAAATATCAGAATTAGTTAAAGGATCAAATAAGGAGTAAAAAAAATTGTCATTATATTCAATTTGTTCAATTAAATTGATTAAATCTTCATCTGTTTCAATTTCAGTTATTAAATTATTTTGGGATATAGTTTGAAGCTGAAATGCTAAATCTTCATCAAAATTTGCTTTTAGAGTGCTTGAAGTAATAAAAATTAAAAATATAAGAAAAAAATTCTTCATAAAAACTTTTCGGTAGGTATAGCGTATTTATTCATTTTTGATGGAGAAGGTATTTTAATATTATTTATCGCTATAATTGTTATAAGTACTAAGACAAAAATTGCTGAAATTATTATAATTTTTCTCATTGTTTATTATTATATAGGAACTTTTATTATATATTCAAAACAAATAATTAAACAATACATCTGATGAACAAAGACAAAGAACGCATTTGCCTAATAGGAATGCCAGGCTCAGGCAAATCTACTGTGGGAAAACTCTTGTCGGAAAAATTAAAGTATTCTTTTTTTGATACTGATAAAGAAATTGAAAAAAAAGAAAAAACTAAAATAAAAAATATCTTCTCTGAAATGGGGGAAGATTATTTTCGGTCTGTTGAAACATCTATATTTAATGAATTAATGAATAAGAATAAAATTGTTATTTCTACTGGGGGCGGATTAATTTTGAAAAATTTAAATAGATTGAGAAAATCTTTTAATATTTATCTTTATTGTAATTTGGATATATTGATAAAAAGAACATCAAGAAATAATCTCAGACCATTATTAAATGAGGATGTATCCTTACAAATGAAAAATCTTTTCAATCAGAGAAAAGAAATTTACAATAAGATTGCGGATATAAGAATTAATGTGACAAATCCAAAAAATACTATTAAAGAAATTTTAAAAGAAATTAATAATGATAATTAAAAAATTAGTAAATAAAGAAAAGCATATTATTGAATTAACTAATATTAAAGAATTAGAAAAGCAATTAAATGATCAAATATCACATTTTGATATTTTGATAATTGATAAATCTATAATTAACACATTGCTAATAAAAAAAATTTCAAGAAAATTTAATCAAAGAATTATAATAGTTCAAGGAAATGAAAAAATAAAAAGCTTAAAAAACTATCAAAAAAATATTGAAAAAATAATTAACATGGGCATTCAAAGAAAAAGTAAACTTTACTCTTTTGGTGGAGGTACCATTGGAGATTTTTCTGGATTTTTAGCATCCACTTTACTTCGAGGTATTGAACACATAATGATTCCAACTTCTCTTTTAGCCATGGTTGATAGCTCAATTGGAGGCAAAACAGGAATAAATAGCAAATATGGAAAAAATTTAATTGGCTCTTTTTATTTACCAAAAAAGGTATTTGTCTGTCCTGAATTCATCAAATCTCTCCCCGTACGAGAGATTGCATGTGGCTTTGCTGAGGTGATAAAATATTCTATTATTAACCCATATCCTTTAAAAAAGATTTTAGAAAAACAAAAAAATGAAAAAAATTTTCTATCTTTAATCATTGAAAATTCTATAAAAACAAAATTGAAATATGTTTATGACTTTAGGGAAAAGTTAGATTATAGAAGTTCAAGAGCTGTATTAAATTTTGGTCATACAATAGGACATGCAATAGAAAACTCAAACTCATATAATAATTCAATAAAACATGGTGAAGCAATAGCAATTGGGATGATTGTTGAATTGAAAGTATCTCAGCACCTAGGATATTATAAAAAATCCCTTGAACCTTTAATTGAAATAATCAAAGGTTTTGGTTTACCTTCAAATTATTCAAAATATATCTCAAAAAAAAATATTAAGAAATTAATTGATAAAATGAAATTTGATAAAAAAGCAAATGATAAAAATATTAGTTTTATCTGCATTGATAATAAAGGTGGCTTTATTAAAAATATCTCTTTTGAGAAATTAGAGTCAATACTTCTTCAAATAATATAATGACTTTTTTAGTATTACTGAAGTTGTTAGCAATTTTAATATTGCTTTTTCTTTCTGCAATATCATCTGGTTCTGAAACAGCATTGACTGCTGTTTCCAAACTTCAAGCACATAGGCAAAATGAAAAAAAAATTAAAAATGCAAATTACATTTTAAAAATTAAAGAGCTTAAAGATGAATTTATCACAGGGATACTATTAGCAAATAATCTTTTCAATATCCTTGCTACAGCTCTTATGACAGAGTTATTAGTTTCTGAATTTGGAGGCTATGGCGTAACAGTTGCAACAATCTTTATGACAATTATGATTGTTATCTTTTCCGAAGTTACTCCAAAAATTTTTGCAATTAATAAACCTATGACCTATGCAATTAAGGTAGCAAAATTTTTTTACCTCTACACAAAATTTATAAAACCAATCGTAAAATTTATTAACTATATTTCAGAAAAAATTATTAAAAAAATTGGACTAAGTCTCGTAGATGATCAATCAAAAATTATAAAAGAAGAATTTGAAGGTGCTATACAATTACAAAGGCAATTATCTAAAAAAGGTGATCACGAAGCGGAATATATGAGCAATCTTCTTGAACTAAAAAATCTAAAAGTAGATGAACTTATGACCCATAGAAATGAAATTCTTTATCTTGATTTAGAGGATAATTTTAAAAACAATTTAAAGACAATAAATGAATCATCATTTACAAGAATTCCTTTGATTAAAAATAATTTTAATAACCTGATTGGTATAATTGACATAAGAGAATTATTAAAAGATCCTTTATTTAACGAAAATGGTGAAAACAGTTATTTAGAAAAAAATTCGTTTCAACCTGTATTTATTCCGCAAAATAAACTAGCTATAAAGCAATTAATAGATTTTAAAAGTCAGCGAGAGCACATGGCATTAGTAGTCGACGAGTATGGTGAAATACAAGGCCTAATAACTTTAGAGGATATAATTGAGGAGATTATTGGTGAAATCTTTGATGAAACAGATACTGACGAGAGTTATTTAGAGAAAATAGATGATCAAAATTTTTTATTTAATGGGAATGCCAGTATCAGAGAAATAAATCGAAGTTTGAATATAGAACTACCAGATCAATTTGTTACTTTATCAGGATTAATCCATGATATTGCTAAA
>MDTG01426069.1_pt1 | contig 10703 bp, 13 predicted proteins | sample 811421 | NCBI WGS metagenome assembly MDTG01 (sample SAMN05326645, study PRJNA326480) | marine metagenome | isolation source: seawater | place: Pacific Ocean: South East | collected 2011
TCAATATAAACAAATATCAGCTCCCTATATTAACATTTCCTTTATGAATTATTTTCATAGCATCAATCATATTTTTTTTTATTTCTTCAAAAGATATATCTATTGTTTCGTCTTTTTTACCTATTAAAACATAATCCCATCCAGCTTTAGAATAATACGGAAAAACTAATTTTGATAATGCGTTAAGTCTTCTCTTAGCTCTGTTTCTTTTAACTGCATTTCCAATTTTTTTCGAACATGTTAAACCAACTCTAACGATATCATTTTTTTTAATTAATGTCATATCTCTTTTCTTTGCCTTTACAATTACTCCAGCTTTCATAACAAATTTCCCATTGCTTATTTTCTTAAATTCAGAACTTTTAATGAGTCTTTCAATTTTACATTTTGATATATTCATATGAAAAATTATTCATTAATTTAAGAAATTGATAATAATTTGCGTATTATTTTAAGCAGAAATTCTTTTTCTTCCTTGAGTACGTCTTCTGTTTAATATTTTTCTACCATTAGCTGTAGCCATTCTAGATCTAAAACCGTGACGTCTTTTACGGACAAGGTTACTTGGTTGAAATGTTCTTTTCATTTTTTTTCCTACAAATATAATAAAACAATAATATTTAATGTCTTTATTTATAATAATTCTTAGTAAAGTTCAATAGATCTAAAGTCAATGGTATCATTTAATCGAAATAAGATTTATGATAAAAATATCGAAAATCTTTAAATTAATGAAAAAAATAATCTTTAAATCGTTTTTGTTGCTTATATTTGTTACTTTTTTAATTTTTATAGTTAAAGAAGAAACAATTTTGAAATATTTTTTAGCCAAAAAAAATCAACTTTTTATATTAATTGACGATTATTTCTTCATATCATGTATTTTATATTTATTGTTATATGTTTTTACTGTTTCTTTTTCGATTCCAGCAGGGTTTTTTTTAACTTTTTTGTCTGGTTATTTTTTTGGTTTTTATTATGGAGCTTTTATATCTATTTTTAGTGCCACATTTGGTTCTTTTATCATATTTAATTTAGTTAAATATAATTTTAAGTTTTTTGATATAAATGTCTTTGAAAAAAATAAAATTTTTAATTATTTAAAAAACGGAATAAAACAAAATACTTATAAATATCTTTTTTTAATTAGACTTTTTCCATTAATACCGTTTTGGTTAGCAAATATAATTCCATCGTTTTTTGGTGTAAAAGCAATTCCTTTTATTATTACAACTTTTTTTGGTATTATGCCTATGAGTTTGATAATTTCTTATTCAGGTTCACAACTTGAAGAACTTACATTTGAAAATATAAGTTACTTTCAAATTGAAAACTTTAAAGAGGCTTGGATAATTTTTTTCCTACCCTGTTCCATAATTTTAATTTTTTTGATATCACAATATATTAAAAATAAAATTAATAAAAATTAATTTTTTCTGCATAATGATTTTATAAAAATATTTTTGGACAAAAATAACTAAGGTGAAATTAAAACAGGATTTTTCATATATTTAACAATTTGTGTATTATGAATTTCTACTTTACTCCTTTCGAAAGAGTAAATTATTAAAGTGAGTTAGAAAAATAAGTTAATAAGGTAGTTAATATAATATTTCTTTAAAATTCGGATATTATTAATTCGAGAAAATCAATAAATGTACCCTAATATAACTTCTTTATTTAATGAAGAAGGTTAAATTACTTCAAGATTCTTAAAAGATATGAATTATTTGTAGATAGAGAAGATTATTTTTAAATAATAATTTTTTTTTTAAATAATTTTTGTTATCATGAATTAATTTTAAGCACCGATAGCTCAGCTGGATAGAGCACCTGACTACGAATCAGGGGGTCGGGAGTTCGAATCTTCCTCGGTGCGCCACTTAAATTCACTTTTTATAAATTATTAAACGTTAATTATTTTTGTTCTGATTTTCAATTAAAAGAAATAATTTAATCAATTGGTATATTTGTTGCTCATTTAGCTAAAAAGATTGGATTTATTTTGAACAAAATTTCACCTATTAAAAGAAAGATTATTGATTTTTCTGAAAATATTACGATTTGTATGCCCACATTCAATAGAGGAATAAAAGCATTAGAAAGTCTAAATAAAATGCTTAACTTTTCATCTAAATATAATGGAAAATTTCTTATTTTAGACAATTCATCAACAAAACAAAGAAAACAATATTTGGAAATCAAATATCTTTCAGAAAATAATGATAATATAAGTTATGTTAGAAAATCTTTAAATACTGGTTTTGGTGGTAACTTAATTGATTGCTTTCTTTATTCGAATACAAAATATATCATAATTGTAAGTGACGAAGACATAATAAATATTGATGAAATACCAAAGTTAAACAAATTATTTATTGAAAATCCAGATCTGCTAGCAGTAAGAAGTTCAATTCAAGGACAAGGAGGAGAATTTAAAGGAAACTCTTACATCTTTCCTGATGAGATACTTAAAGATGTGAAGGAAAGATTTAAAAAATTTTCTTTATTTAATAACTATATATCTGGATCAGTTTATAATCGGGAAGTTGCCATTAAAAGTGGAATAATTGAAAAAGTTACAAAAAAACTTCATAATCATATTGATTATCCTCACATTTATATAGATATTTTACTGAGTAGTGTAGGTCCTGTTGCTAATACACCAATAGTATTAGTTTTAGAAGGAGATAATGTTTCAAATGAGTCTGAAACTGAATATGTAAATGCTTATCAATTAGGGAGAAGGATTGATCAATTTGTTCATATGAGAGATGCACTTTATGAAAGCATTGAAATGCTAGGAGGAAAATTCGATGAACTTTTATTTATAAACTGTTACATTTTGTTATGTCAAAAATATACAAGACAAATATGTATAATAAATAGAGCTATATTTTTACAAAATAAAATAGATCTAAAATATTTAAATATGTCATTGCTACCATTCTATCTTTCGGCTATTTGTAAATATGATTGGTTTAAAAAATATGAAAACCAAATAAATGAACATTTAAGATTTGCGATTAAAACTTTTAGAGTCGATTAACTAATTATTACAGAATATTAAGGTTTTTAAGAGATATATTTTGCATGATATAGCTTGTATAATAACATCTAAAGATGAGATAAATAATAACAAAGTTAAATTTTTTGTTGAAAAAATGAAATCTCAAAATGTAAAAGTCTTGAAAATTACAAAATTAGGTAAAACAGGTTTCGAACTTATTATAAATAAAAATCCAGATAAATTTAATAGAAAGTACTTTAATTTTTTAAAACTGGACATTAACTTTTTATCAATTGAAAACTATTTAAAAAGAAAACTTCTTTTATTTTCTGATTTAGACAGTACAGTTATTAGTTCAGAAAGTATTGATCAATTGTCTAAATATTACGGACTTGAAAAACAAATGTCTGAAATAACTAATTTGACTATGGAAGGGAAAATTGATTTTGATAAGTCCATAAAAGAAAGAGTTAGACTTTTGAAAGGGCTCCATATTTCAGAACTTTATGAATGTTATAAAAAGAATATTTTTTTGAATCCTGGTGCTCAAACTTTGTTTAAAACTATGAAATCTAATGGTAAATTAACAGTATTAGTTTCTGGAGGCTTTAGTTTTTTTGCGAACAAAATTGGTAAAATTTTAGATGTAGATAATGTCTTTTCAAATGAATTAGATTTTAAAAATAGAAAGCTAACAGGTAAATTAAAAGGTGAAATAATTAATGGACAAACAAAATTCGAAATTATGAAATATTTATGCAAAAAAAAAAATATTAGCTTTTCTGAAGTTATTTCTGTTGGAGATGGATCTAATGATGTTGAAATAATTAAGAATGCTGGAATTGGTGTAGCTTTTAAAGGAAAAGAAATTTTGAAAAGTGTAACTGATTTAAGTTTAGAGTATTCTGATATTTCCGCTTTGCTTTACATTCAAGGTTTTAAAGAAAGAGATTTTATTTTATGAATTTCAATTAGATTGATTTTAGGTATGAGTTTGAAAAATATTTTAAATGTAAATGATATGAAAATCGCTGCAAAAAAAAGAGTTCCCAAGATGTTCTTTGATTATGTTGAATCGGGCTCTTGGGAAGAATTGACTTTGAAATCTAATGAAGATGATTATTCAAAAATCAAATTAAAACAAAAAGTTGCGATTGACGTATCTAAACGGAGTACTTTGGTACAGATTTTAGGTCAAGAGTATAATATGCCTGTTGCACTTGCCCCAGCAGGATTAACAGGATTACAAAAAGCTGATGGAGAAATTTTAGCGGCTTTGGCAGCGGAAAAATTTAATGTTCCTTACACTTTATCAACTTTTTCTATTTGTTCCCTAGAAAGCGTAGCTAAAAAAGTTTCAAAACCTTTCTGGTTTCAACTGTATGTAATGAAAGATAAAAAATTTATGAATGAACTAATTTTTAGAGCAAAAAATGTGAATTGTTCAGCACTTATAATTACGTTAGATTTGCAGGTTTTAGGAAAGCGTTATAAAGACGTAAGAAATAAATTAAGTATTCCTCCAGATTTTTTATGCAAAAAAAATTTATTTAATATGTTATTAAAGCCTCGTTGGATGATAGAAATCCTCTCTACAAAAAATAGAAATTTTGGAAACATTAGTGGTCACGCCTTAGGTGTTTCAAATTTAAAATCATTGAGCAAATGGGTCGGAAATTCGTTTGATGAAAGTTTTTGCTGGGAAGAGATAGAAAAAATAAGAGATGTTTGGAAAGAAAAATTAATTTTAAAAGGTATTTTAGACGAAGAAGATGCGCAAAAAGCTGTTAAAATAGGTGCAGACGCAATAATTGTTTCTAATCATGGTGGGCGTCAATTAGACTCCACTTCATCTTCAATTAGCATGTTACACAAAATAAAGAAAATTGTTAAACAAGACGCAGAAATTTGGATAGATGGAGGTATAAGATCAGGAATAGACGTAATAAAAGCATGTTCTTTAGGTGCAGATTGTACACTAATTGGTCGACCGTATCTCTATGGATTGGGAGCTTACGGTGAAAAAGGAGTTACTAAAATATTAAATATTTTTAAAGAGGATTTAGAACTTGCAATGGCCCTTTGTGGTAAAACTACCATTAAAGACCTAAATAGCAAAAATATAATTTTCGAGTTTTGATATATATTAACCTAAATCGATTTCTTCTTTATATTCTTTTTCAATTTGTACTTGATCAATGGTATGAACTTTTTGACCAGTCTGATCTCTGATTATTTGGTATATAGGAGCAATAGGTCTTTCTTTTGGCCACGTATTGTGATCCCACATATTCCCTCGTACAAGGGCTTTTCCACAATGAATAAAAGCTTTTTCTACTTTAATTTTTGTAACTGTTTTTGGATTTTTTCCATTGATTTGAAATTTATTCAAATAAGTTATATCGTCAGTTACTACAGCATTTCCTTTAACTCTTAATGTTTCAGTTACATTAGTAATAAAAAATAAAAGTGATATTTTAGGATATTTTAAAATATTAAATAAGCCGTCTAATCTTTTATTACCATGTCTGTCAGCAATAAGTATTGTTTTTTCATCTTCTACTATGGCTAAATTACCTTGTGGGTCCCCTTTTGGAGAAAGATCAATATTTTCTCCATCAGAAGTTCCTAAAACTAAAAAGGTGGAATTATCAATGAAACTTATGCAATGTGGGTCAAGAAAATCAATAATTTTTTGTTCTGCTATCTTTAGTGGGGCTCCGTAAATAGATCTTAATTTTTCGGGTGTCATAATTACCTCATTTATTTTTTATAATCTTATATTAAAATATTAAGATAATAAACATAATAATTTTTTAATTTGAATTAATTTATTCAATCCATTCACTCTCCATATCTATATTATCTGAGCCAGAAGAATTATTATATCCTGTATTACTTGAGGAAACAGCAATTAACGTTGCAATTCCAATTAATGTTGGAATTAGAAAACTATTAAACTCAGCGTCACTATTCAAAATATTTGTATTTGTTAAAGTATTGTCAAAATTTTGTAATTGTAGTTGATTGGCTGTTTTCTCATAATCTGAAAAAACTTCATAATTTATACCGTTCATACTGACTTCTTGAAAAAAATTGGAATTGTCAAAATCTTTAAATTGTGAATTTATAATATCTGAGTTCTGAGTTTCTGAATTTTGGCATGAACTTAAAAGAAAAAACAAAAGAAATAGTTTTGTCATATACTTTTTTTTAGTTATAAATGATCTTTTATTCATGGTTATAATTCTATTGATTTATCTTTTTTAACAAGTATTAATATTAACGTCTAATTTATAAAATTCTATAATAATATTAAATGAAAGATGAATAATGTATAATGTTTACTTGTCAGGTGAAATCCATACCAATTGGCGAAATGAAATTAAGAAATTATCAAAACAGAAGAAATTAGATATAAATTTTTTTTCCCCAGAATTGAATCATGAATTTTCTGATAAATGTGGTGTTAGTATATTAGGAGATGAAACTAATAAGTTTTGGGCTGATCACAAAAGCTCAAAAATTAACTTTATAAGAACTAAAAAATTAATAAACCTTTCTGATTTAGTTGTGGTCAAATTTGGTGAAAAATATAAACAATGGAACGCCGCTTTTGAAGCAGGAATGTCTGTTGCATTAAATAAATCATTAATTGTAATTCATAGCGAAGATATTCAGCACGCGCTTAAAGAAGTTGATGCTAGTGCCTTAGCAGTTGTTAAAGATGCTAAACAATTAGTAAATATTTTAGATTATGTCTTGAATGGGAAATTATGAAAATGAAAAAGGGATTATTATTTTTTACTTTATTTTATTTAATTTTTTTACAACATGTTTGGGGAGAAAATAATAAAATGAAAATTTTTTTTAATAATGATGTTGAAAAAAATAAATGGATTTTTTTTACCGATGGAGTTATGGGTGGGGTTTCTAATGGTCAAATGGAATTTATTAACGAGGACGAAAATAACTTCTTAAGGCTTAGAGGCGATGTTTCCACAGATAACAATGGTGGATTTATTCAGGCTCGGTATGATATTTCGAATATGGATAGTAATATTAAAGACATAAACTTGTCAGTCCGTGGTAACAATGAATATTATCATTTATTTATAAGAACAAAACAAACATTACTTCCATGGCAATTTTATAGTGCTAAATTTTTCGCAAAAGATGAGTGGTCAAATGTTACTTTAAAAATTGAAGATTTTGAAAAATCAGGTTTTCTGTTAAGTAGTAAAATCAAAACAAATCAAATTAAAAGTATTGGTATTGTTGCTTATGGACGTGATTTTGAGGCGTTCATAGATGTAAAATTTGTAGGATTTAATAAATAAATTTAATCATTCATTTTTAAAGCCTGTATAAACGCTTCCTGTGGAATATCTACTTTTCCAAATTGTCTCATTCTCTTTTTACCAGCTTTTTGTTTATCTAAAAGTTTTCTTTTTCTTGATAAATCTCCACCATAACATTTAGCAGTTACGTCTTTTCTTAATGCAGAAATTGTCTCCCTTGCTATTATCCTTCCCCCTATAGCTGCCTGAATTGGGACTTTGAACATGTGTTGAGGAATAAGCTTCTTTAATTTTTCACACATTGCTCTTCCTCTTGTTTCAGCTCTATCTTTGTGAACCATAACTGATAAAGCATCAACTGGTTGATCATTTACTAAAATTTGCATTTTTACAAGTTTGTCTTCCTTGTAATCATGTATTTGATAATCAAAACTTGCATAGCCCTTGGATATTGATTTAAGCTTATCATGAAAATCGAATACAACTTCATTCAAAGGTAAATCATATTCAACTAATGCTCTATTTCCTACATAACTTAAATTAAGTTGTATGCCTCTTCTATCCTGGCATAACTTCAATACTTCTCCTAAATATGAATCAGGAACAAGTATAGTTGCTTTAATTCTTGGTTCTGTAATTTTTATGATTTTTGTTTCTTTTGGCATATCAGAAGGATTATGCATTTCTATAACTGAACCATCTGTAAGTTTAATTTTGTATATTACACTTGGAGCAGTAGTTATTAAATCTATTGAATATTCTCTTTCAATTCGATCTCTAATTACTTCGAGATGCAGAAGTCCTAAAAATCCACATCTAAAACCAAAACCTAATGCTGCAGATGTTTCCATTTCGTGCGAAAAGGAAGAGTCATTTAGTGATAATTTTTGAATTGAGTCTCTCAAAGTTTCAAAGTCTGAACTATTTACAGGAAATAGACCGCAAAATACTACTGGATTTGAAGGTTTATACCCTTTTAATGGTATTGAGCATTTTCTTCTTTCATTTGTAATAGTGTCTCCAACTTTTGTATCTCTAACTTGTTTTATTGATGCTGTAAAAACACCTATTTCTCCAGGTGAAAGTTTTTTAACTTCCTCCATATCAGGTTTTAACACTGCAACTCTGTCTACAACATATGTAGCTCCTGTTTGCATCATCAATATTTTATTTCCTTTTTCAAGAAAGCCATCATGTATCCTGACCATGACAACAACACCCAAATAAGCATCATACCAACTATCTACTAGCATGGCTTTTAAAGGTTTTTGGTCATCACCTTTAGGACACGGCAGTTTATCTACAATAGCTTCAAGAACAGAAGTAATACCAACTCCATTTTTAGCAGAAATTTCTAATGCGTTTGAAGCATCAATTCCAATTACAGTCTCTATTTGTTCTGAAACTCTTTCACAATCTGCAGCTGGTAAATCAACTTTGTTCAATATTGGAATAATTTCATGATCTGCTTCAATTGCAGAATAAACATTTGCTAGTGTTTGCGCTTCAACTCCCTGAGAAGCATCAACAACTAATAAAGAACCCTCTACAGCTTGCATTGATCTCGATACTTCATAAGAAAAGTCAACATGACCTGGAGTATCTATTAAATTTAAAATATATTTTTTACCATTTTTTGCTTTGTAATTTATTCTAACAGTATTTGCTTTTATCGTAATTCCTCTTTCTCTTTCAATGTCCATTGAGTCGAGAATTTGATTTTTCATATCTCTTTTTTCAACTGTATTTGTAATTTGTATTAATCTATCAGCAAGTGTTGATTTGCCGTGATCAATGTGGGCTACAATTGAAAAGTTTCTAATATTGTCTAATTTTTTCATTGATTTCTGAAAAAGAAAAATTACTTGAATTTTTTAAAATTAACTCACATCTTCTATGTTTTGAACATTCTTTATAATATCTTTTTTAACCTTTAAAGCTTCATTTGATAGTGTTTTGTCGTCTGCTTTTTTTAAAAATTCATCTAAACCACCTAGCTTATCTACTGTTCTAAGTGCAGATGAGGAAATCTTAAATTTAAAATTTTTTTTAAGTGTTTCAGAGGACAAACTAACGTTGTTAAGGTTAGGCAAAAACCTTCTTTTAGTTCTGTTTTTCGCATGACTTACATTATTGCCAGTTTGAACACTTTTTCCTGTAAGTTCGCATTTTCTAGACATAAATCTACCTTTTTTAATTTAACAGGTTTCTAGTTATCTATCTACTTAATAATAGTCAATACTAACTTTGAAAAATTATCTTTTTTTTTAATTTGGTTGATTATATAAAATGCATCTTAATCTTAAAAAATAATAATTTTATAGCATTTTTTATTAAACAACTTATATAGTTATTTTTATATAAATCTGAAATACATAAAATTGTTCACTGAAGTTATAATATGGCAAAAGTTACATTTATAGAACATGACGGCTCGAAACATGTTATTGAGATTCAGAATGGTTTGTCAGTTATGCAAGGCGCTGTTGAAAATGGTATTCCTGGTATTGATGCTGATTGTGGAGGTTCTTGTGCATGTTCAACTTGTCATGTATATGTACATCCAGACTGGATAAATAAAATTCCAAAAAAAGATGATATGGAAGAAGACATGTTAGATTTTGCTTACGAACCAAACAAAAAATTCTCTAGATTAACATGTAAAATAATTGTTAATGACACTTTAGATGGTATCATTGTCAAGATGCCAAAAAGACAAATATAATCAAGAAAGTTTTCCTATATCTTTTCTGTAAAAACCATTTTTCCAATCAACTTTTACTATGTTCTGATAAACTAAATTACGAGCTTTCGACAAGGTTTTTGCTCTTGCACATATGTTTAATACTCTTCCACCGTTAGAGAATACTTTTCCATTTATTTCTTTTGTACCAGCATGAAAAACTTGAATATTTCCCAAGTTATCTAACTCTTGTAAGTTATAAATTTCCTTACCTTTTTCATAATCTTTAGGATAACCATCACTAGCGATTACAACATTTATTGTATAATTATCTATCAAATTAACTTTAGAATACTTAAGGTTCTTAGATGTACAATCTAAAAATAAATCAAGAATTTGTGCACCAATTCGCATTAAAATTACCTGACATTCAGGATCTCCAAAACGAACATTATATTCAATAAGTTTTGGTTCTTTATCTTTAATTATTAATCCTGCATATAATATACCACAATATTTTATATTATTTTTTTTGAGATGTTCTAGTGTAGGTTTGATTATTTTATTAATAGTTTTTGCTTCTAAATCTTTATCAAATATAGGTGAGGGTGAAAATGCTCCCATTCCTCCAGTATTAGGTCCTTTGTCATTATCAAAAGCTTTTTTATAATCTTGAGCACTTCCTAAAGGAAGTATAGTTTCTCCATCA
>MDTG01011976.1_pt1 | contig 10702 bp, 9 predicted proteins | sample 811421 | NCBI WGS metagenome assembly MDTG01 (sample SAMN05326645, study PRJNA326480) | marine metagenome | isolation source: seawater | place: Pacific Ocean: South East | collected 2011
CATGAAATATATCAATTTGCTGCTGATATGGGCGGCGCTGGTTTTGTCTTCACAGGCGAAAATGATGCAGATATCATGCATAATTCTGCAACAATTAATTTAAATCTCTTAGATGCTCAAAAAAAACTTAATGAAGATCTAAATTCTAATGAAACAAAGATATTCTATAGTGGAAGTGCATGCATGTATCCTGAATATAATCAAACGGACCCTGATAATCCAGATTGTAAAGAAGAATCCGCCTATCCAGCAGACCCTGACTCCGAATATGGATGGGAGAAACTTTTTAGTGAGAGGCTTTACTTTGCTTATAATAGAAATTTTGATATTCCAGTAAGAGTTGCAAGATATCATAATATATTTGGAATTAAAGGTACTTGGGATGGCGGAAGAGAGAAAGCTCCAGCAGCTATATGCAGAAAAGTTGCTCTTCAAAAAAATGACGATCCAATAGAGGTATGGGGAGATGGGTTACAAACAAGATCTTTTTTATACATTGATGAGTGCATAGAAGCTACTAGAAGACTAATGCAATCAGATTTTATTGGTCCGATAAATATTGGATCTGAAGAAATGGTTACAATCAATCAATTAGTTTCCATAACATCAAAGGTTGCAAAAAAAAATATTGATATCACACACATAGATGGACCAGTGGGTGTGAGGGGAAGAAACTCAAATAATGATCTTATTAGAGAAAAGCTGAATTGGGATTATGAAATGACTTTGGAGCAGGGGATTACTAAGACTTATGAATGGATTTTAAATGAAATAAGGAATAACATTATAGATTAACCTCATAAACTTATTCGAAAGATTAAAAACTATCACTTTCTTTAAATATATTACATTTTATATGATTGATTTATCAAAAATAAATAATAAATTTGAGCCATACATTCTTTTTAAAGATTTCTATGATTCGGCATTGAAGGCTAAACAAAAACAAATAGAAGCTATTAATATAAGTTCATATCAAGAAAAGACAAAAGAAGTCTTTTCAAGATTTGTAAATCTTAAATTTATTGAGGATGAAAAGTGGATTTTTTTTAGCAATTACAACTCCCCAAAAGCAAAACAATTTAGCTTACATAATCAAATTGCTGCTGTTTTTCATTGGAGCTCCATCAATGTTCAAATAAGAATACACGCAAAAATTATGAAAACCTCTAGAGAATTTAATAAAAAATACTTTAAAAATAGATTAAAAGAAAAAAATGCGCTGGCTATTAGTTCGGATCAGTCTGAACCAATACAATCTTATGATGAGGTATTAGAAAAATATAAATTTGTCAAGGATAGAAATAAGCTAACCATTTGCCCCAAATATTGGGGAGGGTTCACATTTACACCCTATTCCTTTGAATTCTGGCAAGGACATCACTCAAGACTTAATAAAAGAGATCTTTACATTAGGAATGAAGGTTGCTGGAAACACAATATCCTACAACCATAAAAATATTGCCAAATAAGCTAATTAGTATAAAATCTTCATTAAAATATGATTAGTAAATTAATAAACATTCAATCATTCCTCCTTTTTAGCAATTTTTCTGCTGAACAAAACATCAATTAGACTTAAGGTATCGCCATAGTTTCACGAAAAAAAAATAACACTCCCATTAATGAACAAATTAGGGCTAGCAAGGTTATGTTAATTGGTTCAGAAGGTGAAAAGCTTGGGCATGTTAATTTTGACGAGGCTTTAAAATCAGCACAATCAGAATCGCTTGACTTGGTTCAAGTATCTCCTCCAAACTCTGAAGTTACAGTTTGTAAGCTATTAGATTACGGAAAGTATGTTTTTACAAAAAAGAAAAATGTATCTTCTTCAAAGACGAAAGCTAAAAAAAATACTGTAAAAGAAATAAAATTTAGACCTTCAACCGATGTTGGAGATTACAACATCAAATTAAAAAAGATAAAAAGCTTTATTCTTAATGGAGATAAGACTAAAATAAGCGTCCGATTTAGAGGAAGAGAAATTTTAAATAGCGATATTGGTCTTGATTTGTTAAATAAATTAGGTGAGGAGCTAAAGGAAATAGCTCAAGTTGACCAGGAACCTTCTTTGGAAGGTCGTCAATTACTGATGGTTCTCTCGCCTTTAAAAAAGAGAAATTAATTATAGTTACAAATAAAATTTTAAAATGGGATATAAGTTAAAAACACATTCAGGTGCTGCAAAACGTTTTAAAAAAACAGGTTCAAGCATAAAAAGCAGAGGCGCAAACAGAAACCATATCCTGACAAAGCAAACTACAAAGAGGAAAAGACATAATAGAGGTTTAAATAAGATATCAGGAACCGTATTAAGGATGGCCTCTAATTTAATTAAAAGGTAATTATATGCCGAGAGTAACAAAATCATTAACCGCTAAAGCGAAGCATAAAAAAGTTCTAAATGCTACCAAGGGTCATTATGGAGCTCGAAGTAGGCTATTTAAAACTGCAAAGCAATCTAATATTAAATCAATGCAATATGCCTTTCGTGACAGGAAAAATAAAAAAAGAAACTTTAGATCTTTATGGATTTCTAGGATAAATGCAGGTTCAAGAGAGCTTGGAGTTTCATATTCTAAATTGATTAATTCTCTATCTAATAAAAATATTATTATAAATAGAAAAATCCTGTCAGATATTGCTACTTCGGACAACTCAACTTTCAAAAAAGTTGTTGAAAAAGCAATAGGCTAGTAACTGGCCTAATGTCAGATACCACAGACAATAACGCTCCTAAAATAACTAAAGAATTCGGTGCGCATCATCCAATAAATCAGATGAAAGATCATATTATGGATCTTCTCAAATCATTTGGTTTTCAAATAATTTCAGGACCGGAAGTCGAAACTGAAGAGTTTAATTTCGACATGCTTAATATAAAGAAATCTCATCCTGCTAGACAAATGCATGATACATTCTATGTCAATGGTAAATCTAATGTACTTAGAACTCATACTTCGCCAGTGCAAATAAGAGGCATGCTAGGAAAGGAACCACCATTAGCTTTTATATCGGGCGGTAAAGTATTCAGAAAAGATGATGATGCAACTCATCTTCCGATGTTTCATCAAATCGAAGGAATTTATGTTGACAAAGATGTAAGTTTTGCACACTTAAAAGACTTAATATTCAGGATAATTCAATCTTTATTTGGTGAAAAAGTTGAGATAAGATTTAGACCATCATACTTTCCTTTCACTGAGCCATCTGCTGAAGTAGATATTTTATCTGAGGATGGAAAATGGCTTGAGATCCTAGGATGTGGTGTAGTAAATCCAATTGTGCTAGAAAATTGTGAAATCGATTCTAGTAAATATTCAGGATTTGCATTTGGTTTAGGTATTGAAAGAATTGCAATGCTAAAGTTTGGTGTGACAGACATAAGAGATTTTTACAAATCTAATTTAGATTTCCTAACGCAATTTAAATGAAAATTCATTATAAACATTTGCTTAGGCATATAAATTCTCAACCAACTATAAATGAACTTTCAGAAAAGTTATTTCAGCTTGGTCATGAGCACGATATTGATAATGATGTCTTTGATATTGAATTTACCCCAAATAGAGGAGATTGCCTATCAATAATTGGCTTATTAAGAGACTTAAATTTATTTTATGATACCCAAATCAATTTAGATATATATCAACATAATATAGAGCCATACCCTTTAAATTTTACAAATAATGCAAAACATCTCTGTAATAGGATTTCTTTTTTAAAAGTTGAAATTGATAAAATACCAACCAGTTATTCTAGTGCTTTAAATGATTATTTTGAGGATCTAGATATAAAAAAGATTAACTTTTTCACAGATATATCAAATTATATTTCATATGAAACAGGACAACCAACCCATTGTTACGAATCTTCAAAAATTAATGATCAAATTAGATTAGACTTCTCAACTCAAACGACTAAATTTGAGACTCTTTTGGATAAAATAATAGAGATAAGACCTAAAAATTTAATTTTTTTGAACGAAAGAGATGAAATTATTAATCTTGCAGGAATTATGGGTGGAAAAAATACTGCTTGTTCTAAAAATACTAAATCTGTTGTAATTGAATGTGCACACTTTGATCCTGAATCTATAATCGGGAAATCTGTAAAATATGATTTAACTTCAGAGGCAGCACATAAGTTTGAAAGGAGCACTGACCCAAATAATCATAATTTTGTTTTAAAACGGTTTTTAGAACTAATTGACCAACATACAAAAATAAAGAGAGCACAACTTTTTACTTTTAATGAAGAAGAGATAAAAAGAAAAAAAGTTTTATTTGATTTAAATTCAATTAATAAAATATTAGGTTCAGGTATTAAAAAAGAAGAATGTATTAAATACCTAAAAAAGCTCGGATTTGATATTGAGCAAAACTCTATAGTAATACCCTCGTACAGAAGTGATATATCTTCTTTAAATGATATTGCTGAAGAAGTCGCAAGAGCAATTGGCTACGACAACATAAAAGCAAAAAATTTTTTCATTCCAAAATCTAATAAAACTAAAGAAAGCATTTCTGAAATTAAATTAAAGAATTTATTAATAGAGAAAGGTTTTTTTGAAGTAATTAATAATCCGTTTGTTTCTAACAAAAGCAAAAATTCTATTATTGTAGATAATCCTCTTGATTCAAATAAGCAATACTTAAGAACAGATCTAAAAGAATCTTTGATAAAAAATCTTCAATACAATGAAAGAAGGCAGAATGAAATTATTAAACTTTTTGAAATAGCAGATGTATATTATTCCGGCTCTCATTCTCAAAAAAGAATTTGCGGAATAATCGCGAGCGGTCGTGTAAATAATAATTTTATAGACTTCTCAAAAAAAATTGATAACAACTATATCGAAGATGCTATTTTATCGAAGATCAGTTTTAGAGGAAAATCTGAATTTATTCCAATTGAGAGGGATTCCATCGACTCAAAATTAAAAAATCATATAAGTTATATTGAAATAGAAATTGATGAATCTCTAGAGGTAAATTTTAATAATCTATCTCTTCGTGACTTTAATATTCATGATACACAGTATATTCCTATCTCTGATTTCCCATCCTCAACTAGAGATTTGTCATTTTCAGTAAAAGATTTCAATAAATGTGAGGAACTTCAGTCATTAATGCTTAATATTAAACATAGTTTGTTAAAAGAAATTTTTGTATTTGATTATTATAAAAATGATAATCTCAAAGAAATCAAAATTGGTTTTAGATTAATATTTCAATCCCATGACTCCACAATTACTGACTCAGAGGTCAATGAAGCTATTGATCATATAATATTTGAAGCGCTGAAGATCAAATCTGTCAACATACCTGGACTAAATTAACTTATTGATTATTTTCAGTTAGCTATGTAATGTAACAAAAATTAGCTATAATTCTGCTCTTGGAGGTGCATTACTAATTTTCATTCCAGAGAAAATCTATGAAAAAGCTAAAATTATTTACTTGTTTAATTCTATTCTTACCTTTTTTACAAGCTCAAGAGCTTGATGAATCATATCTAGATAGTTTACCAAGCGATATTAAGGACGATTTGCTTGAAAGAGCTGAAAAAAATAAGGGTGAATCACAAGAAAATTATAGGTCGTCACTCTATTCAAGCAAATTAGAGCAAGCAGAAGAGCTAATAGATCTAAAAACTAGATTAGAGGGTGATCTGGAGGAGCTTGAAAGAAGATTAAAGTCAGATGATAGGCTTGAGATATCAGACGAGCTAATTTTATTTGGATCTGATTTTTTTAATACTTTTCAAACTTCATTTATGCCGATAAATGAACCAAATCCAGACTCGTCATATACTTTAGATAATGGTGATGTGCTTAGCATTCAGTTGATTGGACAAGCAGATTTAATTGATGATTTTCCAATTAAGGGTGACGGGTCAATTAATATTCCTGATATTGGTAAAATAAATTTAGCAGGTCTTACAATGAATGAGGCTTCCTTGCTTATAAAATCTAAAGTTGATTCAACATTAATTGGAACTAATGCATTTGTAAGTTTGAATCAAATCAGGGATGTGAACATATTAGTTTCAGGTAATGCTAAAAATCCTGGTATTTATACTCTTACAGGTAACTCAAACATACTTCATGCACTTTCAGTAGCAGGTGGTGTAAATGAATTTGGGTCATTTAGAGAGATAAATTTAGTCAGAGAAGGTAAGGTCTTAGAGACATTAGATGTTTATGATCTTTTAATTGATGGCAATTATAGTCTCAAACATAGGCTAAGATCCGGTGATGTTGTTTTTGTTGAAGCTCGTAAAAGCATAATCACAATAGATGGCGCAATTAAAAGACCTGCAAAATATGAAGTCAATGATGGAGAATATCTCGACAGCGTAATTAGGTTTGCAAATGGAATAAAACAAACAGCTGACCTTCAGAATATCTCTTTAGAAAGAATTTTAGATGGAACGCTTAAGTCTTTGCCAATAAGAAATATATCTCAATTTAATTCTATTGAACCAATTGAGGGAGATATGATCTACGTCAGAGAATACTCCTACAGAACAGCATCAATTGAGGGTGCAGTATATAAACCTGGAAAATATACAATGGCTGCAGGTGAAACTATTGAAGACTTGATTGAAAAAGCAGGTGGGTTTACTGAAAATGCTTATCCATTTGGAGCTGTATATGAAAATAATGAGGCTAAAATTATCAATCAAAAGGCTCAGGATCTTTTATACGAAGAGTTTTTAGATAATATCATTGCATTAAGCCAACTTAATATTGGACAAAATTTTGACTTGACTCCAATATTAAAATTGACAGAAGAAATTAAAAACTCAACGCCAAGTGGAAGAATTGTTGTCGATGTCTTAAGTGAGGATAGTGATAATTTTTTAAATATTAGGTCGGGAGATAGATTAATTATCCCTGAAAAAAATAATAGTGTGTTTGTTTATGGTGAAGTTTCATCTGAAGGTGCTATCGCATATGCTCCAAATGAGGGAGTCGATTATTTTGTAGAAAAATCAGGTGGCTACAAAAGGTTTGCAGATAACGAGTCGATTTACATATTGCATCCAAATGGAGAAACACAAAGATATTCAAAACAAAGAAATTTATTTGCTAATCAACCAAGAGATTTAGAGATGTATCCAGGATCAGTTATATTTGTTCCAAGGAAGCTCGATAGCTCAGCAACCAGAAGGCTTGCAACTCAAGCTTATGTCTCAATTCTTGGAAATCTTGGAGTTGCTTTAGCATCTTTATCTGCAATTAGTGATGATTAGATAGAGAAAATGAATGAGAGAGGACTTAAATAAATTTTTTAATAAGCTCTCTTTCTTTTTATTTCTTCTGTTAAATCCATCGACTATTCTGAGTGATAATTTTGATTTAAATACATATAACAACCATGGTGTTGTTGGGCTTATTAATACTCCCACTGCAAGATTTTATGATGAGGAAGTTCATGGAGTTACAATTTACGATGGTACACCAGATCAAAAAATAACTCTTTCATCTAATCCATATGATTGGATGGAAGCATCATTTTTTTATACTAATATCCAAGGTCTTCCATATCCTGGATATGAGTATCAAGACTATAAGGATAAGGGATTTAATATAAAGTTGAGGTTAAAAAAAGAAGGTATTTTGCCTGCTTTAGCAATTGGTCTTTACGATTTTGCAGGAACTGGATTTCATAGCTCAGAATATATTGTAGCTAGTTATGGGATAAACAAGCTTGATATGCATTTTGGTATAGGTTGGGGCCAACTAAATGGCTCAAGTCAAAAATTTAAAAATCCTCTGAGTTATATCAAAGATGATTTCAGTTTTCGACCATCTGGATATAGAGATCAGGGTGGACAATTCAATGTGTCTCAGTATTTTTCAGGTGAGTCAGCCTCACCTTTTTTTGGAATATCTTATAGCCTTAGAAATAATCTTCTTTTAAAAATTGAATCAGATCCAATAAATACTGAGGGTGGTCAAATAAAATATGAGGAGAAAAAAAATGATTTCTCTTTTGGAGTGGATTACTCAATAAATAGTAACTTTACTCTTGGAACTTCCATTGAGAGAGGTAATTATTTTTCATTAAGATTTATATATAAAAATAATCCAAAAAAGACTGTCAAAAGATACAAATATAAGGAAGCTGAAGTAAATGATGATGATAACAAATATACAAAGTTGATAAAGAATCTTGAGGAAAATGGCATTGGAGTGGAAAAAATATCTGAGACTTCTAAATCTCTAGGCCTTGAATTAACTCAATTTGTGCATCCTGACCTTAGAGTAGTTGAACAAATAATTTCAGAGGCGTCAAGAAGTGCTGGCATAAGCAAAAATGTTAAAAAAGATATTAGTGTTGCAAAATTAAAAGGTGTAACTGAAATTGATGCAAATTTTAGGAAAAATGCTCAAATAATATATGAGAGAGGCTCCTCAAGAAGAATCAATACAAACACAGGCGTAAGATTTAGACCATTTATAGCATCAAGAGAAGAGTTTTTTAAAGGCGCACTTCTTCTTGAAAATGATACGGAGATCGTTTTATTAGATAATTTATTTTTTAATACCAATTTAAAATACAGCTTAGCAAATAATTTTGAAGATTTAAGATTTCCCCCAATAAACACTTTTCCTGCTCAAGTTAGATCAGATGTCAAGCAGTATCTCAAAAATATGGATAAAGGCATTCTTATTGGTCGTGCTCAACTTGACTATCACCTAACTCCCTATGAAAACCATCATTTTATGCTTACTGGTGGAATTCTTGAGGATATGTTCTCAGGATATGGAGCCGAGTATTTATATTTCAAACCAAACACAAATTATTCATTTGGAGTTGAATTATTTCAGGTTAAAAAAAGAGATTATAACTGGGCATTTGGACATTTGGATTATGAGAATATAACACTGACAGGAAATTTTTATTACAGAAATTATGGGTTGATACCTTTTGATTTGAAAATATCGGCTGGAGAATATCTCGCTGGTGATGTTGGAACAACAATTGAATTTTCAAGAAAATATGCTAATGGCGTAAGTTTTGGAGCATTTGCAACATTTACAGACGTCTCAACAGAGCAATTTGGAGAAGGAAGTTTTGATAAGGGGATATTTTTTAATATTCCAATTTTTGGAAACTCTATAGCATATACTTGGAGACCTCTAACAAAAGATCCTGGTTCTAAGTTACTCAGAAGAAATTCTTTGCATGATTTATTGGTAAGATTTAGACCAATAAATTAATTACTATTTTGTAATATACGTCTTAAAAATGTACATTTTTGGAAAGTTTGCAAAAAAAATACATAAATCCTTTCATTTTTGTTAAAAAATGAAGTATCATTTGCCTCCGGAGTTGTATATATATTGAATTTATGTGAATATAACTTTAAATAGCAATTATATATGTAGAGGAAACAGCTATGAAAAAATTTTATTTATTTAGTTTGACAATACTATCGTTGGGGATGGTGACAAATCTTAATTCTGAAACACTCAGTGAGATGGAGCAAAGGATTGGTCAGATGGGTGTTGTTGAGCTGCAAGACAGAAGAGCTTTTTTATTACAAGAGCAAGAAGGGACTCAGAATCCTTCAAGGCTTAAGGAAATTGCCGCAGAGCTTAGTGCTATCCAAAAAGCATTAGTAGCTTTAGTTGGAGCAGCAGTCATTTCAAATCTTACTGATGATGGATACAATGATAACGTTCCACCAGTTATAACTCTCAATGGGTCTAACCCTGATACTGCAGAGTTAGGTCAAGCTTATACTGATCCAGGTGCAACAGCGTTTGATGAGTTTCACGGTGATACACCAGTTACCTCTTCAAGCACCGTTGATACGTCCTCACTTGGTTCATATACAATCACATATACTGCAACAGATTTAGACGGTAACACAGCAACTGCTACAAGAACAGTCAACGTTGTTGACACAACCGCACCTGTAATAACTGTTACTGGAGATAATCCAGTTGATACAGAACTAGGATCAGCATATGAAGACGCAGGTGCAACTGCATCGGATGCATCTGGAGATGTTACTGTAGTTTCATCAGGTACAGTTGATACCGATACATTGGGTGCTTACACAATTACATATACTTCTACAGACGATTCTGGTAACGAAGGTACTGCAACTAGAGTAGTTAATGTTGTTGATACTACTGCTCCAGTATTTACTTCATCCTCAACATTTGTTGTTGATGAAGGAGACACAGCAGTTGGTACCGTAACAGCTACAGATCTTCAGGATATAACCTTTACAATCTCTGGATCCGTTTTAGCTATCACTGCAGATGGTGTACTAACATTTGTTGAGCCTGCTGACTACGAGGGCTCTTACATCACCGATGATCCGTCTTCAATGGCATATGATGGTTCAACTGTTGAAGTTACTGCTACAGTTACTGCCACTGACGCAAGTTCTAATGCTGCAACTCAAGAGATTACTGTAAGCATTAACGATGTTGGCGGTATTGACGATAACAATGCAACAGGAACCGGTACAGGAACAACTACATTAAGTACTGGATCTGGAACAGGTACAGGCACTGGCACTGGCACAGGCACAGGCACTGGCACTGGGACAGGCACTGGCACTGGCACAGGCACTGGCACTGGCACAGGTACTGGTACTGGCACTGGCACAGGAACAGGTACTTAATAGCATTTAGCAATCAATGAGCCTCGGTAAAAAAGATATTGTAAAA
>MDTG01015382.1_pt1 | contig 10702 bp, 11 predicted proteins | sample 811421 | NCBI WGS metagenome assembly MDTG01 (sample SAMN05326645, study PRJNA326480) | marine metagenome | isolation source: seawater | place: Pacific Ocean: South East | collected 2011
ATAATATATCTTCTCAAGAATTTAGAAAAACCCACAAATTAAATATAATAAGTAAACCAAAAAAAAAATCGTATGATGCAATTTTGATTTCAGTTGCACATGATAGTTTTAAGAATTTAAAAAAAAATTATTTTGTGAGTTTACTTAAGGATAAAAATAGAGGTGTTATTTTTGATATAAAAAATATTTTTAATGAGAAAAGTTTTATTTCTTTGTAAAAATGGTAATAACTAATAAAGATAAACTAATAAAATATTTAATAACTTTACTTCCTATAGCTTTAGTTTTAAGTATTTTTTTCTCAGAGTTAATATTATTAATAATCTCAATTTTTTTCGTACGAGATTATTTCTTGGAGAGAAATATAGAAAAAAATTGGTTCAATATTTTTTTAATTATTTTTGTTTTTTATATTGCCGCAAGCTCTATTTCAATTAGCCAGGAATTAAATTTACAAAGCACATTTTTTTATTTTAGATTTTTACTATATTTTTTCGGAATTATTTATTATTTAAAAAAATTGAACATTTATGTGAACCTAATAAAAAGCTTTGTTTTTACAGCCTCAATTCTAATAATTGATGGAATATTTCAATTTATCTTTGGGTTTAATATTATTGGTCTTCCACAAATACATCCAGGTAGAGTTAGTAGCTTTTTTGGTGATGAATTAATTCTAGGCAGTTATTTAGTAAGACTATTACCTTTTTTTCTCATATTCTTTATATTTAATTTTAAAAATAAAAAAATTTTAAGATTAGTTTTTTTGTTATCACTATTATTTATTGTTTTGTTATCAGGTGAGAGAACAGCTATATTTCTTTTATTATTAAGCTTATTTATTTTTTTTATTTTTTTAAAAAAATTTAGAAAAACTATTTATATAATTTTTACATTTTTTTTAATTTCGTTATCGATACTAGTCACCTTTAATAAAAGTTATAATGAAAGGTATCTTTACAATGTCATTAATAGTTTTGGGTTATGGGACAAAAAAAAAGATGGAAAATTAACTATGTCATTCTTTAATAAAGAAAATGAGATAAGAAAAATAAATATATTTAGTAAACAGCATGAGGATCATTATTTGACAGCTTATAATATGTTCTCTGACAAGTATATTTTTGGTCACGGACCAAAATCTTTCAGAGTTCAATGCAAAAACGAGAAATATGGAGTATCCGAAATAAGTTGTGCAACTCATCCTCATAATATTTTAATGCAATTTTTATCTGAACTAGGTTTAGTTGGATTTATTTTTTTACTAATGTTTCATACTCTCCTAATTAATGAGTTAATTAAAATTATTAAAAATAAGAATAATCTCAGTGAGGAGAGAGAAATATTGATATTTTCACTCACTGGGTTAATTGTGAGCATATTTCCTTTTGTCCCTTCAGGAAATTTTTTTAACAATTGGTTAAATATCATTTTGATTTTGAATTTGGCAAACTATATTTATTTCAGAGAAAAATATTTAAATGTCTGAAATTATTTTTATCATTTCATTAACTTTAATAAACATTATTTTCATAATGAACTTTGAATTTATTTCAAATTTAATTGGGATATTTGACAATCCAGATAATAAAAGAAAAATTCATAAATTTAAAATTTCTAGCATTGGTGGGATATTAATTTTTTTTAATATTACATATTTACTTACTTTTAATTTTCTGTTTGGAGAAAAATTGATATCAAAGAATTTTTTTGAAATCGATTTTATTACTTTATTTTATTTTTATATCACATTATTAATAATATTTATCATGGGTTTAATTGATGACTCTTATGAACTCAATCCTTTTTTAAAAATTTTGATTCTTATATCAGTTATTTATTTTTTTATTTCGTTTGATCAAAGTTTAGAAATAAATTATTTAAGATTTTCCCTAACGGATCAAGTTTATGATATTTCAAGTTTTTCAACTATTTTTACTTTATCTTGCATAGTGGTATTTATGAATGCTTTTAATATGTATGATGGTACTAACTTACAAGTTTCATCTATATCAATTGTTATTTTTTTTTATTTATTGTTTTTGTTAAATGGAAAAAGTTATTTTTTAATAACTTTGATTATTTGCCTAATTTCGTTTTCTTTTCTAAATTACAAGAATAAATTATTTCTTGGTGATAATGGTTCTTTAATTCTTTCATTCGTAATAAGCTATCTTTTTATAAAACTTTATAACAAAGAAGTAATATATTATGCTGAAAATGTTTGCTTATTTTTACTCTTGCCAGTCTTAGATTTATTAAGGCTCTTTATGGCAAGAATCTCGCACAAAAAGAGTCCGTTTAAACCGGATAAAAATCATTTACACCATATTTTAATGACAAAATTTAGTTATAATTCAACAAAGTTAATTTTATTTGGGATCTATTTCATCCCTGTTTTTTTTGGCATATTAATTAAGGAATACTCAATTTTTATATTTATCCAAATAATATTGTATTTAGCTATTTTAAAATTTAGTAAAGAAAAAATTTAAATATGTTTGATAAATGCAAAATTTTTTTTTGGTTATTAAAAAATAAATATTATTTACATCTTTTTTTTTCATGTATTTTTTTTTTAAAAAAAAAATTAATATCTAGAGTAAATTTTAAAGAATATTTTTCCCATAAAGAGGCAAAAGAAATTTGTAAAAAGTTATTAAAGAAAAAAAAAAATGTTTACCTTTATTTCACAAGGTTCAAGAGAGTAAAAAATTTTAATATAAAAAAAAATTTTTTAAAAAAAAATGTTATTTTGAGAAATAACAAACTTGGTGGAGGATCTGACACTGGGTTTTTATATAATTTAATTTTAATCCTAAAGCCAAAGAATATAATTGAATTTGGAGTAGCAAACGGATGGTCTACAATCACGATATTAGAAGCTTGTAAAAAAAATAAATTTGGGAATTTAACGTCAATCGATATGCCATATTATTTTGACAATGCAAAAAATATGATAGCAAACTTATTAAAAAATAGAAAATTTAATAATTGGCACCTTTTTGTTGAGCCTCAAGTAAATTTTTTTTACAGATTTTCTAATAAAAAAAAATATGATTTTTGCCACTATGATAGTGATAAGAGTTACCAAGGTAGAATTCTTGCTTATAATAAAATATGGAAATATCTAAAAAAAAAAGGAATTTTTTTATCAGATGATATCTCTGATAATATGGCTTTTTTTGATTTTTGTAATTTAAAAAAAAAAAAACCGTTTGTCATAAAATATAAAAAAAAATTTTTAGGTTTAATTATTAAATGAGAATACTTTTTATTTTACCAAGATATCATACTAATTATATTGAAGTTTTAAACTCACTTTCGAAAAATGGACATAAAGTGAAACTTTGTGTTTATAATTATGGATTAATAGAGGACTATAAATTTATAAAACCCATCTATATTACTCCCAGTTTGTTAACTAAGCTCTTAAATTTTCTATTTAAGTTTAAATTAAATAAATATTATCTACCAAACATATATTATTTTAATAAAATGGTTTCTCAATTTAATCCAGAATTAGTAATTATTAGGCCATATAGTAAGTTTTTAACATTATTAATGCTCGTCTTGAGAATTTTTAAAAAATTTGAATTAATTTTTTATCATCAAACTGACAATAAAAGCTTAAAAAAATTCAATATTTCTCTAAAATTTTTGAAATTTTATTTATTAGATAAACTGCTTAATATTAAATCTTATTCTCCTCTATTTAATAGATCTGACAAATTTTTTTTTAAAAGATTGTTTTATCTTCCGTTTGTAACTAACGTAATTTTTAAAGAAAAAAAAAATAGCAAAAAATATAAATTTCTAATGATTGGAAAATTTTTGGAAAAAAAAAATCATGAAATGTTTGTTAGAGGTTTGAAGTTTTTAAGTAAAAATTTTGATATTGAGGGAACAATAATTGGTGAAGTGAGTACCATTGATCAAAAAAATGAATTTAATAGAATTAAAAAATTTGTTAAAAAAATTGGATTAGAAAAGAAAATTACTATTTTGAAAAATATACCATACAAATATATAAATAAATTTTATTATAAAAATGATTTTTTTGTATTACCTACAAATCATGATCCTGCTCCATTTTCTATTTTAGAGGCAATGTCTCATGGCTGTATGGTTTTATGCAGCTCTTCATGTGGAACAAAAAATTATATAAACAAAAACTTTAATGGGTACATATTTGAGAACAATAATCAGTCATCACTTAACAAATATATGTTAAAAATGATAAAAAATAAGAAAAATTTTTTTAATAACCATAAGAAAAATCATTTAATTGTTCAGAATTCAATGGGAAGGAGTAATTTTAATTTATTTTTTAATAAACTTATAAATAATAAAAAATGAAAATTTTATATATATCTCAATCAGTAATTCCATCAAAGTCCGCTAATAGTATTCATGCAATGAAAATGTGTTCAGCATTATCAAAATTAAATAATAGTGTTGATTTATTCTGTTGGAATAAGAGTAATGAGATAGAGAAAGATGTTAAAAATTTTTATAAATTTTATTCTGTAAAAAATAATTTTAAAATCATAAGACTTAAAATATTCAATGTTTGGATACTCAAAGAACTCTTAACATTTTTTTTTATTTTATTTAGAATATTATTTTACAAATATGATTTAATTTACAGTAGAAATATTCAGCTTTCATGGTTCTTGTCAATATTGGGTGTAAAAACAATATTAGAAATTCACTCCCCACCATCAATTAAAACTAATTTTTTATTAAAGATATTGCTTAAAAAAGGAAGTTTAAAATTACTGATTCTGATTAATAAAGCATTAAAAAATCATATCCTGAAAAATTATGAAGTTCATAGGTATCTTGAATTGATAGTACTACCAGACGCTGCTGATACACAAAATTTTACTCAATCAATTGTACGAAAAAAATTTAATATTAAAAAAAATTCAATTGGATATTTAGGGCATTTGTACCAGGGCAGAGGAATTGATTTGATAATTAAACTTGCAAAAGAGTTTCCGCAAAACAATTTTTATATTGTAGGTGGATCAGAGCACCATGTGAACGTCTGGAGAAAAAATTTAAATTTAATTAATATTTTTTTTCTTGGTTTTCAAAATCAAAATAATTGCAACATATTAAGACAACAATTTGATTGCTTAATTGCTCCATATCAAAATAAAGTTTATGTTCATGGCGCTATTTTAGAGAATAAGGAAAAAAAAAGTAAATTAGAAACATCAAAATGGATGTCTCCACTTAAATTATTTGAATATATGGAGGCAAAAAAACCAATTATAACTAGCAATTTATCAGCGATAAGAGAAATTTTAATCAATGAAGTTGATGCTATTTTGTGTGATCCAAATGATTTTAACCAATGGAAAAATGCAATTCAGAAATTAAATAAAGATGCTGCTTTAAGAAAAAGAATTTCTATTAATGCGTATAACAAATTTTTGAAAAACTTTACTTGGAATTTAAGGGCAAAAAATTTACTAAATCGTTACTATGCTAGTATTAAACAAAAGAATGTAACATTTTTCAACTTTTCTTTAATTGGCGGAGGTACTGAGTACATGTTATCAGTTTTATTTAATCAATTAGTAAGAAGAAAACAACATAATTTAAATATGTTAACATGTGTAAATTACGGCCATTATTTCGAAAAAATTCAAGATAAGACAAAATTATTTACATTAAATAAACAAAGAGTAATTTTATCAATTTTCAGTATAGTGAATTTTTTAAAAAAAAATAATTCTAATATTCTTTTTACATCAATGACTCACACAAATTTAATCGCTATATTAATTAAAATTTTTTTCATACCAAAAATAAAAGTAATCATTCGAGAGTCTAATACTATTTCAGTAAAGGCAAAAGAGACACTTGGAGTAAAAACATTTATTCTTGATCAGATGGTTAGAATTTTTTATAATTACGCAGATAAAATAGTAGCCCCAACAAAAGTAATAAAAAATGATTTAATTAAAAATTATAGAGTAAAAAAAGAAAAAATTATAATTATTGTAAACCCCTATGACTTTGATGAGATTTATTCAAAATCAAAAGAAGTTATAGAAAAAAAAGAAAAAAAATTTTTTAAAAATCCTTTTATTTTGAGTGTAGGACGTCTCAATCCCCAAAAAAATTATAAGTTTTTAATCAAAATTTTTAAGCATATTATTATAAATAAAAAATTTAAAAACTTTAGACTTTATATTTTAGGGGAGGGTAGAGATAAAATAAAACTGAAACAATTCATAAATGATCAAAACTTGAAAAAAAAAATCTTTCTCTTAGGTTTTCAAAAAAATCCATTTAAATTTATGAAAAAATGTAAACTATTTATTTTAAGTTCAAAATATGAGGGGCATTCAAATGTTTTGGTTCATTCTCAAATTTTGAATAATAAAATCTTAGCATCTAAAGCTTATGGGGCAAATAAAGAAGTTTTGAAAAATAATGGTGATGTGTTTATCAATAACAATCCAAGTTTAATCGCAAATCAAGCAATAAAATTAATGCGTAATAAAAAAAGAAATATTAACAAAGAAATGTTGGTCAGAAGATTTAGTCATGAAAAAGTAGCATCTAGATTTAATGAATTATTTTGATTTTTTAAAGACACAAGACTGTCTTGTGTTTGAATTAAATACTAAATTATAGTTTTGTTGTTTATTCAAAAATTCAAAAATTTTTTTTCCTTTAACTCCATCTATATCATCCAAAAATACGTATTTTTTAATTCTAGGTAAAATAATTAAAAATTCATCAAAAGTTGTGAGGCCGCCACCATCGATTAATAAAAGATCATAATTCTTTTTTAAATTTGGTAATATGGATATTGTTTCACATGTAAATATTAAATGAATTAAGTGGCCAAGCCACATATCTATAGAGCCTCTCTTTTCATTAAACTCATAAGATAAAAAACTATCTGCAAGATTAATCTTTGTTTTATCTAGCTCAATAATTCTGCCAATAAGTAATCTATTGCAAGGATTAATAGGCATAAGATTTTTCATTGCAATACCATGAATAAAAGGATTTATTTCTATACTGTCTGCGTTTTGAGAGTTTTCAAAAATTATTTTTGTTGATCCAAGCCCATTCCAAGTACCAAATTCTATTACATCTAGTTTTTCTTTTAAAAGTGTATTTTTTAAAAATTCACCAAAATCTTGATTTTCTGTTATTTGACCTTTTTCATAATTGTAAACAAATTGTAAATATTTTTCAAAGTATTTAAAAATTATCTTTTTATGAGGTAGAATCAAATCATAGATATCATTTATTAAAATTTCTTTATTGGAAAAATTTTGAAATTTTTCTTTTAAATTATTAATAAATTTTTTGTATTCTAAATTTCTTAAAAAATTCATGCTGTTTACATTCTTGCAAATTTTCCACCATCAAGACGGATCACTGTATTTGACAAATAATCAAATTTTTTATCGAACATGATATCAAAGATTATCTCTGCAATTTCTTTAGAAAGCACTCCTCTTTTTTTTGGATTTTTATTAATTGATTTAATTACGTTTTTTTGATCCTTTCTTGATTTAGTAAATTTGCTATCAACAACAGTAGAGGGCGCAATACAAAAAATTTTTTGTTTTGGGTATAGTAATTTTCTTTCTTCAACGTATTTGTGAATAGCTGTTTTCATCAAACCATATACAATATCAAAAGATCCTTTAATCCCAGACTCAGATCCTATAAAAAAGATTTTAACATTTTTATTTTTTTGTAAGCAATATTCTGAAATAAATATTTGAGACATCAAATTTATAGAAATTGACTCATTTATCTTATTTATATGATTGAAATCTAATCTTTTAGTACCAATTTTAGAGTGAAAAAAAAAAATTTTATCAAATTGTAAAAAAAAATTTTTTTTTTTTCAATGTTTTCTAGTTTTGAAAAATCTATATCTGTAGAATTAATTTTTTTTATAATATTTTTTTTTGGAATAAATTTTTGCAGGTTTTTTGCTATATTTGAGCTTGATCCAGTAATTAGTATTTTTTCAGGCATCTTTTAATTTCATTAGAACAGTTAATTATATGATCAATTTTTCCTGAGAGTAAATGAAAAATCTTCCCTTTTCTAAAAATCATTGATGATCTCTCAGCATTGGCGTTATTGATTATAGTCCTATAAGTAAAGATTTCTTTTTGGAATTTGAAATTTTTGTTAAAGTTTGGATAAAAATACATAATTTGATCTTCGTGGTATTTACGAACTAATCTTAAATTAATATTCTTTTTATGATTTACAAGAAAATTTTCGCAATCATTGAAATTTTTGAAACTTTTTAGCCTTGTGTGTTTTACTGAATATAAAGTAAAAAAATTTTTTTTTTGTGGATACAAGGTTGAGAATGGTCCATCCATTACAGTTATTGCTGGGTGATCTTTAATCTTACTTTTATATAAAAAAAACAAACAAGCTTCATAAGTAAAATCTAAATCTTTATTTGGGAAATAAGTCTGCCATGTGCAGTTTATTAAATTATCAAAACTTTGTTTATTTATTAAGATTTTATTATTTTTTTCCTTGAGAGATTTAACTTTATAATTGGTAAATAAATTCTTTTTTAAATTTTTTAAGAAAAATTTCTTTGCTATATCTACATCTATCAATTTTTCTTTACAAGAAATTATACCTTTGAAATTTTTCAAATCAAAATCATTCTGTTCTTCATTAAATGATAGTTTGTTCGATTTTAAAATTTGTTTGTATATTTCATAATCAATTAAATTTTTTTTGTGATTTGCAATAACATATAAGTTTTTTTTTATATTTTTAGTGAACCTTGGGAATTTTTTTAAAAATTTTTCATATCCTTTTTTCGATTCTTGAATTGTTTTATATGATCTAGGATAATGGAATCCTAAATGTAGTCGATTTTGATTATATCCAGACGCACCTAAAAAAATTTCTTTTTCTTTTTCAAAAATTTTTACTTCGTATCCTGATTTGATTAAATCATAACCAATATAGCATCCAAACCACCCAGCACCAATTATTGCTATTTTTTTCTTCATATTAAATTAATTTAAAAATAAATTCAATTTAAGCTAAAACTATTTAGGAATTTTTTTTTATTTCTCTTAAGAAAATTTTTGACCATAAAATCAGTAATATAATAATTATATTTATACAAAGAGTAATTATAGCATTTTTTAACAAAAGGGTATTTGCTATCCTAGAATGAATTATACCATCATAATAAACATATAAAAGATTATCGTTAGTTATTATTCTTTTTAAATCCTTTGCATTGTTCGAATAATTTAAAATTTCGGCCTCATAAATTCCCTTTAGACTCTCTGTATTTACCTCAATTATTCTATTATTGGTATTTTCTATATACTTCTTTATATTTGTATCTATGATTGATAATAATTCATCTTTGTAATTTTCCACAAGAATTAAATATTCATTATATTGTTTTGATCCTTTGTCATTTAAATCTTTATGTTTAATTTCAATTTGAACTATATCATTTGCATGTCTACTTCTGAGAACTTTTTTATCCCGGTATCCATTTTTTTCCATATAAAAAAGAAAATCTTTATAAGGAATAATTAAATTAAGTGGTGTTTCAATGTCCACACCCCCATTAAAAATTATTTGAAACTTTGAGTAAAACGATCCTACTTTTTTATTGTATCCATAGGATAAAATTAATGAGATTGTTATAGATAGCAGAATGAAAGCGATCATCTTAATATAATTTTTTTTGAAAAAATTTATTATTAGTAATGAATTTGATTCTATTTTTTCCATAAAAGAGCTTAATTTATTTATTAAAAATTCATTATTATATGTTAAATAGAGAAATGATAAGTAAAAATTCAAAAATTTATGTGACAGGTCATACAGGTCTAGTTGGGCACGCAATTGTGAAAAAACTCAAAATTGCTGGTTTTAAAAGAATAATCACAATTACAAGTAAAAAACTAGACTTAAGAGATCAGAAAAGAGTTTTTAGTTTTTTTAGGAAAAACAAACCTGCTTATGTTATTAATGCTGCAGCAAAAGTCGGTGGAATTTATGCAAACGCAAAATATCCAGTTGAGTTTATTTATGAAAATTTACAAATACAAAACAACATTATTTATGCAAGTTTAAAATATAATGCAAAAGATTTATTATTTCTTGGGTCCAGCTGTATATATCCAAAATATTGTAAACAACCAATTAAAGAAAAATACTTATTATCAGGGAAATTAGAAAAAACAAACGAGTCTTATGCAATAGCTAAAATAGCGGGTATAAAATTATGTGAAAGTATAAATTTTCAATATAAAAAAAATTTTAAATGTTTAATGCCTTCAAATACTTTTGGAGCAAATGATAATTATGATGCCATGAATTCACATTTTTTACCAGCTTTAATCAATAAGATATTTTTTGCCAAAAAAAATAAGAAGTCCTATATTACATTGTGGGGATCGGGAAATCCTAAAAGAGAAATAATTTATGTAGAGGATATAGCTGACGCTTGTATATTTTTTTTAGGAAAAAAAACAAATAAACATTTAATTAATATTGGTTCAGGCAAAGATTTTAAAATAAAAGAGTATGCAAGAATGATAATGAAAATTTTTAATTGTAATTTAAAGATAAAATATGACAAATCAAAACCTGATGGAACTCCATGGAGTTCCATCAGGTTTTGATTTGTCATATTTTATCTTTA